>ERZ1694706.1173-NODE-1173-length-9106-cov-5.496520_pt1 | contig 9106 bp, 19 predicted proteins | sample MGYA00581716_ERZ1694706 | MGnify/ENA primary metagenome ERZ1694706 (study PRJEB42213, sample SAMN07424529) | human gut metagenome | biome: ENVO:00009003; feature: ENVO:2100002; material: ENVO:00002003 | host: Homo sapiens | place: USA | collected 2014 ... | reverse complement strand
TCTACACTTATGCGATCGTCGGCAGCGTCAGATGTGTATAAGAGACAGTGCGAAACCACTGGGAGATAAACTTGGCAGTACCCTCCCATGCCACACAGGTGATAAAATCAGTTTTCTTTTTCTCCCCGTACCCACTGTCTACGGCAAGGGAAAAGCTCAGAACTTCCTTTCCGGTCTGTGTAAATTTCAGTTCCGGCTCAGCCGTCAGCCTGCCCATCAAAAATACCTTGTTCATCTCATATCCTCCATTTCAATTTTTTGCATAAGAATTCATCCAGCCGAATTCCACACAGGTGATATTTTTTATCAAATGAGGCTTGCCCCACCTGATCCACCTCCTGATGATGCTGGCGGCACAACGGCTGCACCAGCTGTCCCAAATGGTGCATCTGCCGCCGATCGCGCCCCATTCCCACCCTCTCCACCTCGTGGATGTCTGCCTTTTTGCCACAGATGGCACATCTCCGGTGCGCTACACAGGAATATAAGTACCGATCAATATCCTCACACCGGTTGAGCAGGCTGTCCCTGCATGGGATTTCATGCTCTATCGCCAAATCAATCAAGTAGGAAATAAACTCCCTTGCAGTGCTCACATCACAGTTGGAAAGGCTAAAGAGGTTGATGTCCAACAGCTCGCAGTAGTGATACTCCAGCTGGTGCCGCACTGCCTCGGTGTCGGTGGTGTCGATGAGGTACAAAAGCTGGAGCTGTCGCAGCACTTCCCGGTACTGCCGCCTGTCCTTCGCCCAGGTTGCCCAATCTGCGATGTCCCGTACCATTGCAAAGATTTTTCTCCTCTGCGCCGGGGTGATAGTGCGACCATCTGTCAGCCGCACCTCACACTCGGTAATCTCCTGCTTCTGTAACAGCCCAGCGTCCGAAAAAGGCACTGTTATGCTCAATGTCCTCCCATCATAGCCGCTGATATATCCTTTCATCAGCACTGCTTACCACCCCTTGATTGCTTCGATCAGGCGCTTTATCTGTGCCTTTGTGAGGTTCTCCGGCGTGTCGCCCATGCTCTGGCGCGCCCACTGTGCCATGATTGGCTTGTCCCTTCCCTTGTCAGCACCTGCCTTGTAAAACTCTGCAATCAGTTTTTCGTCCGCCTTCTCTCTAGACGGCTCTGTGTCCCTTGTGTACTTGGTTTTGTCTGCCTGCCAGTAAACATCAGCCGCAACGCCTAAAGCCTTGCACGCCACGCTCAGGGCGTCTGTGAGCGCCATCTTGTAGCACTCGTCGCTGGTATACATTCCGCTTTTTTCTTTTGCCACAAAACTGTTGCCGCCGATTCCGGGGATTGGCTCGCTCCATCCCTCCCCGATCCTGTGATACAGATTGATGAGTGCAAAGGCAGCGATTTCCCCGTTTGCACCCTGCTCTGTCCAAAGTTTTTCGATGGTGTATTTCCAGCCAACGCCGCAAGGTCCAAACTGCTCGGTCAGGGTCTTGATTCGCCACATCGGGTTGATGTCGCTCTTCCCGGCAAGCCGTCCGGCTTTGATTTCTCTGAGCGCCTCCGGCGGAGGCGTCCGCACAGCGTTGTATAAAGTCATGTTATCGCTCATAGTGATTCCTCCCCTGTCTCAAAAACCAATGGGCATCGTCCATCGATACATACATCTGAAAAAGGTAAAATCTGCTTTGTCAGCTCACACCGTTCTCTTAATTTATCAGCAGGGTCTGTCTGGCACATCTGGCAGTTGCGACAAACCAGTGTGTTTTTTGGTCCATGAATCGGAAAATAAAAATTTAGACTTCCAAGGCTTGCCTTGATATATGTATCTATTTTCACAGCAACTTCTCCTTTACAAACTGCAAGAAACAATCATCCTCTTTGCAAAACTCCACTTTTTGATTTTCCATATCATCATGCTGTATGGAATTTATCATTTCTGCTGCGTATCCAGCTTTAATAATTCGAAGCTGCTCTTCACGATCGGCATTTGCAAACATCCAGTTCGCATAAAAATCCCACTCATTTTGCCGGACATATTCCCCTATAAAATCTGCACCTTGCAGTTCCAGATATTCTGTTTCACAATCCCTGCATATCCTCTCACCGTTTGCAAACTCAATCAGTTCATGTACCGGAACAAGCTGCTTACATTGTACACAGTAGCCTTTATCTATTTCTCTACACTGTGGATCGTGATATTCTTCCCCCACGATCATCCCATTTTCAACCATTGATTTTTTCATCTCTTTCTGTTATCATACAAGTACCGTTTATATTTTCTTTTGCCGCTCGCAGTCTGCTACACTGCCGGCGGCTTTTTTATACCTTGCCTCTGGCTCTCCCGCCCTTGATGTCCATACACATCCGGCGCAGGTAAGAGGACCTGAAATTTTCATGTAGATGCCGCACCTCGGTGTAATAGATGCGGGCGTTGCGCTCGTCTATGTAGTCATACGCAATCTTGGTAGGACAATCCGCACACTCCTCTGGCATCCCCTGCCATTGGCAGTGCGCGCAGGTTTCTCGGCATACCTTTTCGGGTCCGCCCTTCATCCGGCTCGCCTCTCGTTTCGCTCCTTGTGCCGCATCTCCTCTTTGATTTCCTGAGCTTCCTCCCGGGAGCAGATAAGCTCGATTACACATCCGGCGATTGCCATTAAAAGCAATCCTACAATCATCATTGCAAATACCATAAATGCCATAACTCCAATCATTTTTGATTCTCCTTTGTGTTTGTAAAATATTCCTCGATTTCCGCCAGCGGAATATTGAGCAGCTTACAAATCCTAATCGCATCTACTACCGGCACACGCTCGGGGTTTCGCAGCCAACCGCTTACCGTTGCTTGGCAGTGATACAACGTTTTAGATAACGTCCGCGAGTTGTACCGATTTTCCTCCATTTTCTCGGCAAGTTTTGGATGCCACTTTGGTTTTTGCATCACTCATCCTCCCTTACAAAGTACTTGTGCATCTCTACCGGCTCAATGTCCAGTAAAGCACACAATTTGGCAGCTTCGCACACTCGGAATTTCCATGGCTGGCGAAGTTTCTGCGATACATAATCTGCACTTCTTCCCAGCTCTTTGGCTAGCCTCTGGATGCTGTATCCGCGTTCTGCCATCTTGCCTTTTAAGAGATTAAGCATCAATCTTCGCCCTCCCGCTTACAAACAGATTTACAAAGTACACCTGCCCCTTGCCTGTAACCTTCGGGGTTTTGCTTACATGGATGTGCCCGTCACTGTGGGTGATGGTAGTTTCTTTAATCTCAAACAGCCCCATCTCCATCGCCCTTTGCGTTGGCATATTGTAGTCGCTGCCCTGCCGGCGGATTAAATAGCCGTTGTTTCGCAGCCACTCAAACAGGCGGTTCTGCCCAATGTTGATACCGTTCTGCTTGAGCAGCTTTGCCAGCTCGCCAATCAGGATGGATGTTTTTGCAGCTTCCACCGACTCTGCAAACAGCACCTTCGGCTTTTGCTCTTCCATTTTTACTTCCAGAGCCATGCGCTTCTCCTGCTCGGCTTTGAGGTTCTGCGCTAACTGGATGAGGGTATCAGGCTTTAGCAGCACCTCCTCCAGCTTGTCCGGTGTCATGTATGCGCCGTGCTTTCTGATGCTTGGGATGACCTCGCTTGTAATCCAGCGCTTAAACTGTTTTGCGCCCGGCAGCTTACTCGACAGCACCAGACTGTATAAGCCGGATTCGTTGATGATAGGTGTATTTTGGCTTCTACCGATGGAATCCTGAATTGGGACTTCATCTTTATCCTCATCATCTACATGGTCTAAAATAGCTTTTGTGGGTCTTTCATATCCCAGCGCTGCCGCTACATCCTTGCCGACAAACCACGGTTCGCCGTCCTTCTCGATGGTTCTGATTTCCCCAAACTCGGGGTTTTTAAAAATCTGTAAGTCTGTCATGGTTTCCTCCTTTGGTCATCTTCCCTTTCGTGCTATAATGAGCAGGAAGGGAGGTGAGTTGAATGAAAGAGATTGAAAAGGTTCGCCAGTTTTTGGGAGAACCATATACAATCACGAATATTGATTTGGAAGAGGTTATTTATCGAGATTTAGGTAACGGATACGATTTTGAAGTTTCCGGGGTTAGAACTGGTCATCATACTTATTCTCTGTATGTGTGGAAATTAGAACCTAACCGCGAAATAGTCGCAATCTATCACCAAATACACGGTTGCCAGGAGCTTAAGGACCTTCTCGGCTACTGTGCTTTTATTTATCAAAATCTCGACAAGAAAATTCAGATTGAACGGCAAGAGCTTCCAGAATAATTGCCGTCTCTCTGCGCGTTAAATGGTGGGATTCCAAAATCCGTTTTGCTTCGCCGAGCAATTCAGGGTTTTTAATGCAGAATCTTCGCCATTCTTCCCGTTCCAGGTTTGCAGGCTTGGGACGGGTTATTTTTTTACCGTTCACGCTTGTCCTCCTATTCCTCTACTGTTGTTTTGTTCTTTTCTTCGAATTCCTTAATTGCATCTTCCGAAATTCGATATTCTCTGCCGACTTTGATTGCAGAAATCTTTTTGTTCCGAATCCAAAACCATACTGTGTTAAGAGGAACTCGGTAATACTTAGAGATTTCCTCGCAAGTATACAATTTCCCCACAAAATCCCACCTTTCTTTGTTTATTTGAATACTTGCAATTACTTTCACTTAGTTATATAATTAACTTACCACAATTAATATATCAACCAAGTGAGGCTTTTGCTTACACTGCTGTAAGTCATATCTCTATTATACTTACACAGAGTTAATTGTCAATAGCTTTACTTAATTTCGTGTAAGTTTAGTAAAGGTGTACAATTATGTATGATATTTTTATGCAGCTTATGGAAGAAAAAGGAGTAACCGCATATCGTGTTGCAAAAGATACCGGCATTACTCAGGCAACTTTGAGCCGTTGGAAAACCGGGAAGGTGTCTCCATCTATTGAAACCTTGCAAGTACTTGCAGAGTATTTCGGGGTAACAATCGACTACTTAATGGGCAACGCCCACATTGATGAACAAACACCCCCCAAAACACAAAAAGCGCCCACCCTTAACAAAAAGGATGAGCGCGATATAAAAAAGAAAATGGATGAAATGCTGGAAATATTTGATTCTGCGGATGCCCTCATGTTTGATGGCGAACCTCTGGACGATGAAACACGCCAGCTCCTGCGCGAAAGCTACGAAAACCAGCTACGCATTACCAAACAACTGGCAAAAGCAAAGTTCACTCCGAAAAAATACCGATAAGGTGGTGAAGCTGTGACAAGTAAAGAAACCGCAAACAGCCTTGCCGCAAAGTACGGTACCCGCGACCCCTTCCGGCTCTGCGAGGCTCTTAATATCATCGTGCTGTTTGAGCCGCTCGGCACCGTCCGCGGCTACTACTCGAAATCCCATCGTTTCAAAGTAATCCACATCAATCAGAATTTGCCCGAGCAAAAGCAGTTGTTTACCTGCGCACACGAATTGGGGCACGCCCTGATGCACCCGAACGCCTGCACGCCTTTCCTGCGAGAGCACACCCTTTTCTCGGTGGATAAACTCGAGGTGGAGGCAAACCGATTTGCTGCCTGTCTCTGCTATCCCGCTGATTATCTCATACAGGAGTTTGAGGGCTGCTCTGCCTGCTGCATCGCAGAGGCTCTTGATTTACCACTGCCTTTAATCGATTATACTTTAGGAGGCAACAACCATGTTTAAAAATCTCAAAATCATCACCTGCGCTTTGCTTGCCGCTCTGTCCCTTGCGGCTTGCGGGGAGCCAAAGGAAACGCCGGAAGAGGCAGCTGTCCGTGCGCTCGACTTTGATGCTCTCACCCATCAGGTAGTTGCAGAAATCACCAACACCACCAACTTCCCGATGGCAAAAGATGCTGCTGTATATCTTAAAGATGATAAGCTTCTCTTGGTGCTGGTGGTGGACGACCTCACAGATGAGCAGACCGCTCTGGACTATGCGGATTCCTTTGTTCGCCTGTTCAGCTTGTACGCTAACGTTGCCGATGATACCATCAAGCCCGCAGGCACAGATTATTACGGCAGCCTATATGATGTATACGATTTAGAGATTGCTGTTGCCCCGCTCTCTCAGTCAGACAATCAGGACAACTGGTATATCCACGACTTTGTATCTGCTGGGATGCACACTAAGCAGCCGATCGAGCTGTTGGGTTAAGCTATGAGCAGCAAAGTTACTCTCCTGCACCGGCAAGAGTATGGCGAGGATGCCGATAGGCTCGAGCGATTCCTTGCTGATACCATCGACATTTACCTCAATGCCATCCAGCAACTTCCAGAAAATGGGAATTTACTTTCAGAATCTCCCGCTATTGGAAACACTTCCCTTCGCCGGTTCAGTACAACGGATTAGAGTGATTTAAAAGTAGGGGGGCGTCATCTTCGCAGCCCCACGAAATAGATAATAAAAAAAGAATAAAAAGAACCGCCCTCTGTGCTACCAACACAGAAAGCGGCTCGGTTGCTCCACCAGGAGCGTACATGATAATAGATCACACTGTTATTATAGCACTCTTTTGGTGGGCTGGCAACCGCATACCATAAAAGGAGTGTATTTTTTTATGCCAAAGAAAAAACTATCCCCACCAGTGTGGGACGAAAAAAATCAGCGTTGGGTGAAAACTGCGTACTGCAATAATCTCAAGAAAAACTTTTACAGCAAGAAAAAGGGAGTTACTACTGCGGAACGAGAAATCACAGCAGCCATCAGTGCGTGGAAAGAGAAGATGGAAGGCTTATCCTGCACCGGAAACCTTTCCCCTCTGTCCCGCGTGAAGGAAGTGTACCCTGTGTACTTTGAGGATTTGAAGGCGCGCACATCGAGAGGGAACTTTGAGCCGGCAGAAGGAAGATTCCGCCGGAACATCTTGCCTGTAATAGGCGACTGCCAAATCATCGACCTTGATATAGCAGCCATGCAGAGAGTAATCAATCATGCGTACACGCAACGTCATTTAGCTCAAAAAACATTAAAAAATATCCAATCCGATTTATCCTCTTTCCTTAAATTTTGCCGAAAGTGTCGAATTACGCAGCTTCGCTTGGAAGATATTGATATTCCAAAAAGTGCCAAACGTCCACAAAAAGAAATCTTACAGCCGGATGATTTGCAAAAACTTTTTGCGATTGATACTACCTTGCGATATCACAAGAGCGTTTTGGAGCCTTATGTGTATGGTTGGCGCTTACAGGTGATTTGTGCCCTCCGTCCCGGAGAAGTTGGAGGGCTAGAAAAAACAGATCGTTTCGGAAACATAATCCGCTTGCGCCGCTCTATCAATGTATACAAAGACGAGACGCAAGGCAAGAACGAGAACAGCGTGCGAGCCGTTCCGATGCCACCGCTTGCTTGCGCTTGCTGGGATGCGCTCTGCGCTCTATCTGATGGAGATTCTCTCTTCCCTGGATTCGATGAAAACAGATACAGGAAACATTTTGTATCTTTTTGTAAGTGCAACGACATCCAGTATGTCTCCCCCTATGAGCTGCGGCACACTGGCTTTTCTGCTCTCCAATCCCTGCCGGAAGGACTTGTAAAATCACTAGGCGGGCACTCAAAAAATATGGACACCTTCGGAATATACGGACACAAGATGCAGGGCGACACCAGTTTAACTGCTCAAATGATTCAGGATAGATTCGATGATTTGTTGAGCAACTCCAAAAACCACCATCAAACCACTTTCAACCCTCAAAAACAGCAAAAGGAAAACCTCAACAAATCGCATGATTAAGCCATTTGTTGAGGTTTTTAGGTTGGTGGAGGCGAGGGGAATTGAACCCCTGATTTTTCGCCAACGCATAAGTTGTCAAGTTGTTTTTTTGCATAAATAAGCCACTTTTTAAAAGATAAAAAATCGTATACGAATAAAAACCGTCCCAAAAGTTGACAAAACCACCATCAAAACCACCATCAAAAATCAAACGATTTCTCAAAAAAACGTCCTGATTTTACTGTTGTTTCCAGTTCGTCCTCCGGCATCCTTTGGGTCCGGGGGATTTTTTTATTATCGTCAATATTCCTAAATCCACTCCTATATCTTTGGTTATTATTTAGTTTATATAAACTCTAAAATGTATTGACTTTATATAAACTATATGCTATAATATAATCACAAGGTAAGGGAACGGAAACCTAACAAACATTAAATTTAAAGGAGAATCATTATGAGAAACGCTAACGAAATCGCAAAAGAAATCAAAGAAATGGGCACTTGGGATATGGAGCTGCTTGAAGAGCTTTGTGAAGCGGCAGACATGCTCGAAGAATGGAACGCCGCAGACGGCGAAACATTTGAAAGTGTTGCTTTTAAAGCAGCTGAAAAACTTGGCGTAGAAATTCAATAAAATAAAAAATCACCCTCCCCGGATATTTCCGAGGAGGGTTTCATTATCCTTGCACAATATTTTGAATCAACAGCGCCAGCATCCCGCCGCCGACAGCACTGCCCAGCGCGGCAATGATGGCACCGGTGAACTTCTCCCACCAGCGCAGCGGCTTTTGCTCAATGCTTTCCAGCCTCTGTGCCTGCGCGGCGAGCTGCTCATCATGCTTTTTGACAAGCTCGCTCATCTCGATGCTCAGGCGGTTGAGCTTGTCGCACACCTGCTCTAAATCTTCAATCCGCTCTAAATCACGTTTAAAGCGCTCATCCTGCACCCTTTGCCGCTCTCGGCACAAGGTATCGCTTACCGGGTCCGGCATACGCGTCCCCTCCCTTACTGGTATTTGCTATCAATATATCCGCTGATTGCCCTACACACTGCCCGCGCAACGCCCTGCTCATTCGGCAGTTCTGCCCACAGCAGCGGGGACTTATCCAGCCAGTACCAGGCGGTTTCGTCATATCGCACTTCGTCCCACGGGATAGTGTAGGTGCCCAGCAGCTGCGGGTCCAGTCCCAGCATCTTGAGCTGATGGCGATAATGTGCCTTTGCCCGCTGGCTCTCTGCCAAATCGCGCGCTACAAAATCCCCCAGCTGCTTGCCGGTGTAGCCCTGCACTCTGCACGGCTGTACCGTGCAGGCGTTGCTCTCCTTGAGGATGATGGTATACTCCGGCTCGGTGGTTGCCAGCCCATACCTGTCTCTTATACACATCTGACGCTGCC
>ERZ1694706.1171-NODE-1171-length-9109-cov-6.345704_pt1 | contig 9109 bp, 9 predicted proteins | sample MGYA00581716_ERZ1694706 | MGnify/ENA primary metagenome ERZ1694706 (study PRJEB42213, sample SAMN07424529) | human gut metagenome | biome: ENVO:00009003; feature: ENVO:2100002; material: ENVO:00002003 | host: Homo sapiens | place: USA | collected 2014 ... | reverse complement strand
ACGAGATAGGCTCCGGTCTCGTGGGCTCGGAGATGTGTATAAGAGACAGCGTTTACTCCCTCGCTTGAATCTTATACCTTGAATACGGATGCCTTGCGTTTACAGCAGTTGCTGACTAACTTGTTGTCGAATGCCGCTAAATTCACCTCTGAGGGAGAGATCAATCTCTCGTTTACCGTGGATGAGGGCAAGGAGGAGGTCCGTTTCTCCGTTACGGATACGGGCTGCGGGATCCCGGAGGATAAGTGCGAAAAGATATTCGAGCGTTTTGAGAAACTGGACGACTTTATTCAAGGTACCGGCCTAGGACTATCTGTTTGCCAGATCATCTCGGAGCAGCTTAATGGCTCTTTATCGGTGGACATCTCTTATAAGGATGGAGCCCGGTTTGTCTTTATACATCCAACGAATTTAATTGAGACCCCCATATGAGACAGAAGAATCGACTCAATAACTGGATATCCATACGTATGGGGATGGTCATCGTGATCTTCCTAGGCGTATCTTGCGGTTCGATGAAATCTTCCACACCTCCTCCCGCCAAGGATCGTTTAACGGAGATCGACAGCTTGGAGAGGTTATTGCCGGACTGCCCGACAATAGCGTCTACCTTGCCCTTATTGCGGAGGTTGGCATTCCTGTACCAGCAGCAATCCGAGATGAAGGTTTATAATGAACGTCTTTATGAAAATGCGATGGCGGTGGATTCTATATCTGTCGCATACTTGGGATTGAAGAACTTAGCCGAATATTATTACGATCAGTCTGTACGTGATAGTTTGGAATATTATTGTTCTCTCGTAGACTCCATAGCCAAGGCCCGGCATGAATACCCGAATGTGTTGTTTGACGTGAAGAGCCTTTCCTGCCAAGATCTCCTTTGGCTTGGGAATTATGAGCTGACGATGAGCGAAGCTATGGATCTGTATCGGTTGGCGAGCAACTTGGATCATAGATATGGCTTGCTCCGTTGCTCGGAGACATTAGGATTGATTTACCAACGAATCCGGAGGGATAGCGACGCTGTCGTCTCTTTTCAGGAAAGCCTTGATTTATTGAAGGATATAAAGGATGTGCCGGATATCATGGATACTAAGGTCCGGTTAACTTCTTATCAATTGGAGAGTAGCGTACGGACGAAGCAATACGCGTCGACGGAACGGATCTTAGGGCAATATAAGGCTTTACTCGATGAGCAGTATAAGATCTACCAAGAGAAAAACGATCTTTTGTCTATTAAAAGAGAATATTGGTTACTTTATTCTTTTTACACGAGTTTTTATCTTTCGCAAGGAGACTTGGAGAATGCCAAGCGTTCGTTGGATCAAGCCTCTTCTTATGCGGATAGTAATTGGGTTGAGGGAGATTATGCGATCAATACCTACCTGGCGGTTAAGGCCCGTTATCATAAGGCGGCAGGAGACATTCCGCTGGCGCTTCATTGTATAAATGAAGTGCTGGAGACCGAGCGGCTGCCCGAGGATATCCAGTTCAAGGCGGATATCTTGAAGGAACAGGGACTACTTGGGGAGGTCATGGCTCTATATGACGAACTTTATAGTACGCTGACGAAAAGGCGGGGAACTTCTTTTCTCCGGCAGGTAAACCAATTGCGTACCTTGCATGAGCTGCATGAAAAGGAGTTGAAAGAAACGGAATTGAAGGAGGCCGGGCAACGCATCGCCCGGAAACAGGATCTGCTGATCTTTATCCTATCCATATCGGTCGTGCTGTTGATCCTTCTCTATGTCCTGTTTTTGTACTACCGTCATCTACGATCCTTGAAGAACCAGTTGCAGCGGGAGAAAGAGTTGCTTTTGGAATCTCAAAGACAGTTGATAAAGGAAAAGACCCGTGCGGAAGAGGCTAGCTTGATGAAAAGCGCTTTCCTGGCGAATATGAGCCACGAGGTCCGGACTCCGTTAAATGCTATCGTGGGGTTCTCCGGTTTATTGGTGGAACCTTCTACCGATGAGGAGGAGCGGAAGGAATATTCGTCTATCATCCGGAACAACACGGATCTGATGTTGAATCTGGTAAACGACGTATTGGACTTATCCCGGATGGAGACCGGAGACCTTCATTTTGACATCAAGGATCATCTGCTTTTAGTATGTTGCCAAATGGCTTTGGAGAGTGTACGCCACCGGATACCGGATGGGGTTAAATTGACTTTTTCTCCCGCCGGGGAACCAATCGTGGTACATGTAGATAATCTGCGCCTGCAACAACTGTTGACAAACGCCGCTAAATTTACGGAGAAAGGCGAGATTAATCTATCGTTTCAACTTGAGCCGGACCGGAAGAAGGTACGTATAGCCGTTACGGATACGGGCGCCGGAATCCCCCTTGAAAAACAGGCTACCATATTCAACCGCTTTGAGAAGCTGGACGATTACAAGCCCGGCGTGGGTTTGGGGCTCTCTATCTGTCTCCTGATCGCCGAGCGGCTGGACGGCGCCTTGTTTATCGACTCTTCGTATACAGACGGGGCTCGCTTCGTGCTTATCCTTTCTTGTGAAATAGATTCCTCAATTTATAATCCGCCAATAGAAGTATGAGCGTGATGGCCCCTATGTATAAATAGAAAGCCAAGGCCGATGTGCTTATCGTGGGGATGGCTATCTTGGGTATCTCCATATATACGAAAGATACGATCGCGAGGGAAATCATGATAAGCGAGGCCACGATCGCCGCTAACAGGCTGAACCGTTCGTCACGTTTCTTCGCCTTTGCGGACTCAAGCATGATTTGTCGCATTACGTTCGAACGGAACGAGGCGGGAAGCTCCTCCTCCGGTATGCGTTTGAATAAATCCCCCAATAAATCGGGTTGTTCCTTATTTGTGTTTATCTTACTCATGATCCATTCCATTTAATAATACAAACAATTTTTTTCGGATGCGATGTAGCTTGACTTTAATATTCGAGGCGGTCAAGCCGGTGATAGAGACCAGTTCTTCTATTGTTTTTTCTTTCCAATAAAAGAGCAAGATCAAGGCCCGTTCGTCCGGTAGAAGTTGTTCAAGGGCGACTTCCAATCTTTGAACCTGTTCCGTGGATTCGGTTTGTCCGAACAGGTTCGTAATTTCCTCCTCCGATACGTTTTCAAGTGTAGTCTCCTCAATCGCTAGAAACTCATATCTCTTCTTCCGGACCGACGAGATCGCCGTGTTGTAAGCGATCCGGTAAATCCATGTGGAGAAACTGCAATCCCCTTTGAATGAGGCGAGGTTTTTGAATACCTTCATAAACGTATCTTGCGCCAACTCCTCAGCCTCCTCTTGGTTTTGTACCACTTTGAGGATCAACGAGTTAATCGGACGGCTATACTTGTCCAAAAGGCAAACGAAACATGCCACGTCCCCCGCTTGTATCCTTTGTATGTAATATGTATCGGTATACAATTCCATTGTACTTAATGGACGCAAGCCGGGTAAATAGGTTACAACTTGCGGTAACAAAAATAAAAAATATTTTTCAGCCCGGAGGTGTAACCTATGGGAAACTGTTGCGTCAAATTAGCAAACAATATGAATGAATCAATTAAAATTATACAGTTATGATGGATTTTATTTCTGTTCCGCTAGTTGTCGGAATCGTTTGTGCAGGTATTTACGGATTATTTGAGTTGTTTGTTCGCAAGAGGGAACGTTTGGCGATTATCGAGAAGATCGGTGATAAACTGGATGCCTCTGCTTTCGATGGTAAATTGGGACTGCCTCACTACATGCGAAACTTCTCGTTCAGTAGCTTAAAGGCCGGGTGCCTTTTGGTGGGAATCGGATTAGGTTTGTTGGTAGGCTTTATTATTAATATGTGTATGGCGACAAATTCTTATTATGATGATGGTTGGTACAGGCATGAGGTAGCGGGTACGGCTTATGGGGCTTCGGTTCTTTTGTTCGGGGGAATCGGCTTGATAATAGCGTTCGTCATTGAGCTGAAACTAGGTAAGAATAATAAATAGCCATAGGCTTGCCTGTATAGACGTAGCGTGCTGCATGCAGCACGCTACGTCTATACTACAGGTAGATCTCCCCGAAGAATTCAGGACAATGGAAATTAGGCTCGGGAAGGTCGATCGGACTCCAACTTACGAAATGCGGATTCATTGTCTCATCGGCGCATTTATAGAAGTTCCCTAGTATTTTCTCCGGCAGATTACTAGGATCTAACCCCATCAACTTGAGTGGTATGACTACGATTAAGTTCCATGTATGAATACCTTTAATCTCCTCGAATGCCCTTCTTCTCACGGATGGGAGTCTTATGATGCTTTTATACTCTTCTTGCGAAAGCGACGTCTTGATATCCCGTGAGGTACGGCGGGCGGCATCGCAAGTCCCGATACAATTAAACTCGAAATTCATATAATGCGAGTCACCTTCCTTTTTCATGAAGAATTCCACGCAACTATCCTTATGGACCGAGGAATTGTCCATCTCATAAGACGCCTTTAGCGAATTACCCTGCACGCTATATCGTATATATAGATTTTTCTCTGTCCGGGCTATATTAAAAGCGGTGATCGGCTTATATGGATACTCATGCCAATTGGCATGGGTGAGGAACTCACGTTGGGATTGCACCTCAAGAATCGGTTCTATGGATGTTATATCGAGTACATCCAGAACAGGGATAACAGGAACTTTCAGTCTTTTCATTTTAACTATAGATTTGAAGTAAAGGCCATTGTAAGTAGGAGGTCAATAAAACCGATAGGGCACCGATAATAGACAATACGATAATGACAGAGCCCACGATCCGGTTCAGTAACCAAATACCTCTAACGTTGAACCATTTTCTCAGTTTTCCAATAATATATGTTATGCCGAACCACCAAAGAACGGCCCCTAACCCTATGCAAACAATGCCCAATACCAGCAGCCAAAACGAATGTTCAGGCAGCACGAAACCAAACCGGGCGAATAATCCTATATAGAGCAAGACGATTAACACGTTGCTAAAGGTAAGTAGAAAAGCTGTAATAAAGTCTTGGGTGAACGATAATTTTTTTTCTCGGTGTTTCTTTAGGTTCCTAGTCGGGTTGCTTTGGAAGATATAATACCCGAAAATGCCGAGAACGATACTTCCGATCAATTGCAGGGGCGCTTGGTTCGCCTCCACGAAGTTGACCACAACTCCCATGCCCAGACAAGTCAGTGCCGCATAAATCACGTCGGATAGAGCGGCCCCTAATCCGGTGACGAACCCGTGCCAACGTCCTTTATTTAGTGTTCTTTGTATACAGAGCATACCGATGGGGCCCATGGGGGCCGAAACCAATACACCTATAATGATTCCTTTACTAACGATTCCTAGCATTAAGTTGAGTCTCTTCTAGTTTCTTGGGCAAAGATACATCCATTCCGCGATAAAAAAAAGGTAAAAAACGTAAGATACTGTAGGGACGAGGCTCGCTCGTCCCTTATTTCGGGAAATTGGGACTGTACAATAGGGTCGTATCGAGAGTCATCAATTTACCGTCTTTCACGAATGAATCTCCTCGCTCGGACAGATGCTCTACCATCATCTTGCGTAGTTCGGACAACTTATTCTGATAGGCTGCGTCCTCACTAAGGTTATGTGTCTCTCCCGGGTCTTCCCGTAAATCGAACAACTGCTCGCTTCCGTTGTGGAAATTCCAGATATACTTAATCTTCCCATCGGTAAGGGCTGCCCAGTAATTATCGTCGCTATAGCAAGTGGCATGCTCCATGTCTATATAGGGGCGCCATTGTTCCTGCTGGCCTTGGATCAGCTTGAGTAAAGACCGCCCGTCCATATCGGGAGGAACCGACCCGCCGGCGATATCGATAAAGGTAGGCAAGAAGTCTCTCAGTTCTACAGGTTGTTCTATGCTGCTTCCGTCCGGTATGGATTTGGATATACCGGCGGGCCATTTTACGATATAAGGAATATGGGCCGAACCCTCGTACGGATAGGTTTTCCGCCAATGATAATGATCGCCCAACATATCACCATGATCCGCCGTGAAACAAATCAGGGCATTGTCGTACATACCTTTGTCTTTTAGGGTCTGGATGATTTGCCCTACTTGATCGTCGATAAAGGTGATATTGGCGTAATAATGGCGACGGGAGTTTATGGCATACGCATCCCCGAAATTACCGAATGGGGCATCCGATGCTCCTTGGAGAGGATCTTTCGGCTCGGCGTATTGTCCGCACCAATCTCCTATATGGGGTTTCGGGATATCTGCGTCCTTATACATATCCAGATAACGTTGAGGCGGATCATAAGGACTATGCGGGCGGGCGAATGATACCTTGAGGAATAAGGGCTTGTCGTTGTCGTAGTTCCGGATCAACTCGCAAGCGGTCTGTCCGGTCCAAGCCGTAGGATGAAGCCGTTCGTCTAACTTATAGACACCGGCGGCATGGTCGTTCCAGCCGATACCCGTAAGATCCGGGTCTTTGCCGGGTGCCTGCAATTGAAACCATTCCCGGTAATCGCTGATGAAATCGGGACTTTCCACCCGGCCACTCTCGTCGATCAAGGTCGCGTGGAATCCGTGAAGTGCTTTCTGCGGAAACCAATGCATCTTACCGATCCCGAAGGTATAATACCCCAGATTCCGCATCATCTGAGGCATCTCGTAACGATACTTCAAGGCCATGCGTCCGTATCCCAGCATACCATGATGCCAAGGAGACATCCCGGTCAATAAACCGGCCCGTCCCGGAGTACTACTTGGAGCGGAGGAATATCCGCTCACGAACAACGAGCCTTCTTGCGCCAGCCGGTCGATATTCGGTGAGATCACCGCCTTGTTTCCCATGCAGCCGAGGGCGTCGCCCCGTTGTTGATCGGTCATGATCAAGATGATATGCGGCTTACCGCTCTTTACGGGCATGGCGGGAGAGACGGCGGTCTCTGCCTCTTTCCCGCTTTTGCTATGCGTCATCCCCGGAAGTGTCGCACCCAGACCGATTCCGAGGGATGATTTAATGAAGTTTCTTCTTTCCATTATTTAGCCTTGATAGTGTGATCCCGAACTCCTTTTAAGATTCCCTGCAATTGGAAAACGATCTCCGGATGTTGCAAGGCCTTGTTTCCTTCCTCGTAGACCTTCGTCATGTCGTATAACTGAGGCTCGGGGGAATATCCGGTCTCAATCTTCTCATATTCCATGATAGCGGAACCTACGCTCGGCTCGATATATTTCCAATCTTTCGTACGGACGGAGAGTGCCTTATTAAGCGCTTGCTCGATTACCCACGGGCGGTCTTCCTTGCTTTTCCCGATCCAAGTATCCAGATAATCATAGCTATCCGGCGCGCTTCCTTCCGGAAGACGGGAATTCGTCAGTGAGGCAAGGGAGGCGAACCAGTCGATCTGGCTCACTAGCGCATCTGATACGGCGGCTTGCTTGATCTCCTTTGGCCAATGTACGATAGCCGGGATACGGGTTCCCCCTTCGAAGGCACTGTATTTATTACCTCTAAGCGGTCCGGCGGGTTTATGATCGCCTAATAGCTCCACGGCCCGGTCCGCGTAACCATCGTCTACGACAGGTCCGTTGTCGCTTGACAAGATGATCAAGGTGTTTTCCGTCAATCCCATCTCATCCAATGTTTTCATCAATTGGCCTACGCTCCAGTCGAATTGCTCGATAGCGTCGCCCCTCACGCCCATCGGGTTCTTTCCCCGGAAACGGTCGTGCGGGAAGCGGGGTACATGCACGTCGTTCGTGGCGAAATACATGAAGAAAGGCTTCTCTTTATTCTCCTTGATAAAATCGATGGCGTGTGTCACGATAGAATCGGCGATATTCTCGTCTTTCCAAAGCGCCTTGCCGCCACCTTTCATGTAACCGATACGGCTGATTCCGTTTACGATGGATTGGTCGTGCCCGAAACTAGGCTTCTGGTTGTATAATAATTCCGGATTATCTTTTCCGGTCGGCTCTCCGGGAAAGTTCTTCTGGTAACTGACATAGATCGGGGTGTCCGGATCGTAGTTCGCCACCTGCCCGTTCTCGATGAATACGCAGGGGACGCGGTCTGCCGTCGCCGCCATGATATAGGAATAATCAAATCCCAGATCGCCAAGGGCGGTGGGGAGTGGGGCGTTCCAGTCTTGCTCTCCCGCTTTGTCTCCTAGGCCAAGATGCCATTTGCCGATAGCGGCCGTGGCGTATCCCGCGTTCTTGAACATATCGGCTATCGTATAACGCTCCGGTCGTATGATCATTCCGGCGTTTCCCGCGGCGATGTCCGTTCCCGGGCGGCGCCATGCGTACTCTCCGGTTAGCATGGAATATCGGGAGGGCGTACTGGTAGAAGCGGTCGCGTGAGCATTGGTGAAGCGGATGCCGTTCTTGGCGAGTCGGTTGATATTCGGGGTTTTCACTTGCGTGCCGTCGTAGCATTCCAAGTCTCCATATCCCAAGTCATCCGCGTAGATGAACAATACGTTTGGCGTTCTAGGTGTAATGTCTTGTCTCTGTTGGGCTTTTGCGATACCGGCTGTAAGAAGCGAGGCACCGATCCCTACGATAAGTGTTGATTTCATGTTGTTTATTATTTAGATGTTCTATAAAGAGTTTGTATTATGACTCTATTTCGTTATCAAAATCAAGAAGGTTATCTGTCTGGTATTTATCAAAATCGGATTGGAATAGACGGTCTTGAATGATACGGTATTTCTCAAATCTTTTCTTATCAACGACATAGCCGCGAATGGCAAACTTGTAATATTTAGTTGCGTAGCTTTTGCCATCGGAAGCAGTTCGTCGGAATTTCCGACAGACTGAGTCTTCTTGTAATTCTTGGCTTTGAAATATATTTTGTAGATGTTCCGTGATAGTGGAACGGCTTTTATCGAACAATACGGCAATAGCATCCTGCGTCAGCCAAAGGCTTTCGTCTTGATATAAGACTTCTATACCTTCTTCTTTATTTTCTATTTGGAAAATCAAGAATTCAGCCGTGCTGTTGTGTATCTGCAATTTCTTATTCATGGCATGTTCTATGGACATTAATTATATACAAAAATAACCAAATTATTTCAGAATCAGGGTAACTACACCAAAATATCTATGAGATCTGTCTCTTATACACATCTCCGAGCCCACGAGACCG
>ERZ1694706.1170-NODE-1170-length-9125-cov-14.381698_pt1 | contig 9125 bp, 8 predicted proteins | sample MGYA00581716_ERZ1694706 | MGnify/ENA primary metagenome ERZ1694706 (study PRJEB42213, sample SAMN07424529) | human gut metagenome | biome: ENVO:00009003; feature: ENVO:2100002; material: ENVO:00002003 | host: Homo sapiens | place: USA | collected 2014 ... | reverse complement strand
AGGAGGGAAACCGGATGGCACAAAAAAAGATCCCTGCCCGCCAGTGCATCGGCTGCATGACCAGCCGCCCCAAAAAGGAACTGGTGCGGGTGGTGCGCGCCCCCAGCGGCGAGATCAGCATCGACCCCGTGGGCAAGAAGCCGGGCCGCGGCGCTTACCTCTGCCCGGACCCGGCCTGTCTGGCAAAGGCCAAAAAGAAAAAGGCGCTGGAGCGCTGCTTTGAGCAGCCGGTTCCCGCCCAGGTTTACGATGCGCTGGCCGCACAGCTGGCCGACGTGGAAAAGGAGGCCCAGCCGAATGGCAAAGCATAACAATACCCCCGAAAAGCCCAAAATGGCCCCGGAAGAAGCGCTGTTTCAGGCGCTGAGCCTCTGCCGCAAGGCAGGCGCGCTGACCATGGGCTTTGATGCCGTGGAAGATGCCTGCGTCAAGAGCAAGGCATGGCTGGTGATGGTGGCAAGCGATGCCAGCGCCAAGACTGTGCAGCGCCTCGACTATTCTGTGGGCGATCTGGTGGATGTGATCACCATGCCGCTTACGCAGGATAAACTGGCCGATATCAGCCGCAAGCCTGTGGCTGTTTACGCGGTGACTGACCGCAACCTCGCAAAGCTCTGCTTTGACCGTCTTTCGGACTGCGGGGCAATCAAAAATGAGGAGGATATGAGCGAATGACCGTAAAATATAAAGTGAGCGATTTTGCAAAGGATCTGAATGTTTCTGCAAAGAAGGTCCTGGATGAGCTGGCTGCCATGGGCAGCACCGGCAAGAAGAACAGCTCCACCCTGGAAGAGAACGAGCTGAACTACCTGCTGGAGAAATTCAGCAAGGACAACAGCGTTGCCAGCCTGGACGAGTACCTGAACAGCGCAAAGCAGCCTGCCCAGCCTGAAAAGAAGGCGGAGAAAAAGGCAGAGAAGCCTGCGGAGAAAAAGGCAGAGCCCAAGGCTGCTGAGAAGAAGCCCGAGGCAAAGCCCGCTGCCCCTGCCGCAAAGGCAGAGCAGCCCAAGGCAAACAATAACAACAATAAGCACGGCGAGAAGAAGAACGAGCAGCACAAGAAGCGCGAGGAGAAGACTGTCTCCCTGAGCGAGCTGGCCCGCGAGACCGGTGCCAAGGCCTCTGCTGCCCCCGCTCAGTCCGTCTCTGTCCGCCGCGAGGACAGCCAGGTGACGGTCGATACCCGCACCGTGGATGTGAACGTGGACCGCTTTGATGCCCGCTACGACGATCTGGCTTCCACCAAGAACACCGAGAACCGCCGCAAGCCCACCCCGCAGGGCAACAAGCAAAAGTTCACCCAGCGCGGTCAGCGCCAGCGCCAGCAGTTCCAGAAGGGCAAGCGCGAGACCGAGTTCGAGCGTCTGCAGCGCATCCAGCTGGAAAAGGCCCGCAGCGCACAGCTGAAGGTGATGATCCCCGACGAGATCACCGTTGGCGAGCTGGCTGCCCGCCTGAAGCAGCAGGCCGGCAAGGTCATTGCCAAGTTCATGCAGATGGGCGAGATGCACGCCATCAACGATGTGATCGATTTCGATACCGCTTCTCTGCTGGCAGAGGAGTTCCACGCAAAGGTCGAGCACGAGGTGCATGTGACCATCGAGGAGCGCCTGTTCACGCAGGAAGAGGATTCGCAGGAGGATCTGGTGGAGCGTCCCCCGGTGGTCTGCGTCATGGGCCACGTTGACCACGGCAAGACCAGTATTCTGGATGCCATCCGCAAGACCAACGTCACCGCAGGCGAGGCCGGCGGCATCACGCAGGCCATCGGTGCATATCAGGTCAAGATCAACGACAGCCTCATCACCTTCCTGGATACCCCGGGCCACGAGGCGTTCACCTCCATGCGTGCCCGCGGTGCCAACATGACCGATATTGCAGTTCTGGTGGTTGCTGCCGACGACGGCATCATGCCCCAGACCATCGAGTCCATCAACCATGCCAAAGCTGCAAATGTCAAGATTATCGTGGCAATGAACAAGATGGATAAGCCCACCGCAAACCCCGAGCGCGTGATGGAAGGCCTGACCAAGTACGGCATCATCACCGAGGACTGGGGCGGCGATGTGGCCTGCATCCCGGTGTCTGCCCTGACCGGCATGGGCATCAACGACCTGCTGGAGCGCATTGCTCTGGAAGCTGAGGTCATGGAGCTGAAGGCAAACCCCAACCGCCGCGCCAAGGGTGCGGTCGTCGAGGCCCGTCTGGACAAGGGCCAGGGCCCCATTGCCACCATTCTGGTGCAGAACGGCACCCTGCACTCCGGTGATGTCATCATCGCCGGTACCGCCGTGGGCCGTGTGCGTACCATGCGCAACGACAAGGGTCAGCTGCTGACCGATGCCGGCCCCTCCACCCCTGTGGAGATCACCGGCCTGACCGCCGTGCCCGAGGCCGGCGACCTGTTCGAGGCTGTTGAGGACGAGCGTCTGGCCCGTGAACTGGCTGAGCAGCGCATCGCTGCCGCCAAGGAGAAGCAGTTCTCCTCCTTCCAGAAGGTCACGCTGGATAACCTGTTCAGCCAGATGGCACAGAACGACATGAAGGAACTGGCCATCGTGGTCAAGGCCGACGTGCAGGGCTCTGCCGAGGCTGTGAAGCAGAGTTTGGAGAAGATCTCCAACGATGAGGTGCGCGTGCGCGTCATCCATGCCGGTGTCGGCGCCATCAGCAAGTCTGACGTCGATCTGGCCGATGCCTCCAACGCCATCATCATCGGCTTCAACGTCCGCCCGGACAACGTGGCCAAGGAAGAAGCTGCCGCCACCAAGGTGGAAATGCGTATGTACCGCGTCATCTACGACGCCATCAACGATGTCACCGACGCTATGAAGGGTATGCTGGCACCCAAGTTCCGCGAGGTCTCTCTGGGCGAACTGCAGGTGCGTCAGGTGTACAAGATCTCCAACGTGGGCACCGTTGCAGGCTGCCGCGTGACCAGCGGCAAGATCACCCGCGACAGCAAGGTGCGCGTGGTGCGTGACGGCATCGTGATCACCGAGGACGAGATCGCATCCCTGAAGCGCTTCAAGGATGATGCCAAGGAAGTGGCCGAGGGCTACGAGTGCGGCGTTACGCTGGCAAAGTTTGCCGATGTCAAGGAAGGCGACGTTTACGAGGCCTTCAAGATGGAAGAATATCGGGACTAAGGAACGGATTAAACCTCTCCGTCATTGCTTCGCAATGCCACCTCCCCTAGTAGGGGAGGCCTTGGCAGCCGGGTGAAGCCTCATCTTTATGCCAAAGGCACCCCCATTAGGGGAGCTGTCGAGCGCAAGCGAGACTGAGGGGTTTTGTTTTAGAGGAGAAGCTATGTCTCAGAAAAATATGGGTCGTCTTGCCCAGGATATGAAGCGTGAGGTCATTGCCATCATCGGACGGCTGAAGGACCCCCGCCTGGAGGGCGGTCTGCTGACCGTCACCCGTCTGGATGTGACACCTGACCTGGATGTTGCAAAGGTCTATGTGAGCGTGATGGGCCGCGAGGACGGCCCCAAGCCCGCCATCGAGGCACTGAACCGTGCCGCAGGCCATGTGCGCACCGAGGTCAGCAAGAAGATGCACATCCGGAAGGCTCCGCGCTTCATCTTTGTGGAGGACGACGGTGCCGCCTACGCAGCCCACATCAATGAGCTGCTCCGCACGCTGAACGTGAACGGTGACGCTGAGGAAACCAGCCAGCCGGAAGAGACCGAGGAATAATCAGCCTTGCGGAAAGGATGGAACATGGGATGACAGAACAGCTGAATGTACAGCAGATGGCAGAAAAGCTGCTTGCTGCGGATAACATCTTGATTCTGTGCCACAAAAACCCGGATGGTGATACGGTCGGCTGCGGCAGCGCGCTCTACTATGCGCTGCTTGCACTGGAAAAACACGCAGCCGTGCTCTGCGCCGACCCCATCCCCGGCCGGTACGCATTTACCAACCCCCGCCTGTTCAAGGGCGAATTTGAGCCGCAGATCGTGGTGGCTGTGGATGTTGCCAGCGTCCAGCTGTTTGGCGAGGGCAACGGCGTTCCCCAGTACACGCGCCATGTGGACCTGTGCATCGACCACCATGCAGGCAACAGCGGCTACGCCGAGTTCACGCTGCTGGACGGAAGCGCCGCCGCTGCGGCAGAGCTGCTGTATGAGGTGATCTGTGCCATGCATGTGGAGATCACCCCCCACATTGCCGATTGCCTGTATACCGGCCTGTCCACGGATACCGGCTGCTTCAAGTTCTCTTCCACCAAGGCCAGCACCCACATCACTGCTGCCAAGCTGATGGAAGCCGGTGCCCATGTGGAGGAGCTGAACACCCTGCTGTTTGACACCAAGTCCCGGGAGCGGATGGAAGCCGAGCGGATCGCCCGCAACCATCTGGAATATCATCTGGATGGCCGCTGCGCCCTCATCTACCTGACCCGGGATGAGATCGAGCAGAGCAGGGTAGACCCTGCGGATCTGGAAGAGCTGACCAGCCTGCCCATCAGCATTGAGGGCGTGAAGGTCGGCCTGACCCTGCGCCAGCAGCCCGGCGGCAGCTACCGCATCAGCGTGCGCACCGCCAAGGGCGTGGATGCCTGTGCCATTGCCCGCCGTCTGGGCGGCGGCGGCCACACCCGTGCGGCGGGCTGTGAGCTGCTGGGCAACCTTGACAACGCCAAGAGCGCGATCCTCTCTGAGGTGGAAGCTGTTCTTGATGCACCGCAGGAGGAAGCATGATGCAGGGGATCCTCATTGTTGATAAGCCCACCGATTGGACCAGCTTTGATGTCATTGCCAAGCTGCGGGGCATTCTGGGCACCCGGAAACTGGGCCACAGCGGTACGCTGGACCCCATGGCGACCGGTGTTCTGCCGGTGTTCTGCGGCGGGGCCAGCAAGGCAGTTGATCTGCAGCTCGACCACACCAAGGCCTACCGCGCTGTCCTCAGGCTGGGCCAGCGCACCGATACCGGGGATGTGACCGGCACTGTGCTGGAGACCGCCCCGGTAACGGCAGGGGAGCAGGAGCTGCTGGCCGTTCTGCCGCAGTTCCTCGGCCCTCGGATGCAGACCCCGCCCATGTACTCGGCGGTCAAGATCAACGGCCAGCCGCTCTATAAGCTGGCCCGTGAGGGCAAGACCGTGGAGCGCAAGGCCCGGCCGATCGAGATTTTGGACATCCGGTACGAGGGCAGCCCTGCGGAAAACGAGTATGCCCTGACCGTAAAGTGCTCCAAGGGCACCTATATCCGGGTGCTGCTGGAGGAGATCGCCGAAGCCATGGGCCAGAAGGGCACCATGAGCGCCCTGCGCCGCGTGGCCGCCGGGGTGTATTCCGAAGCCGATGCCCACACGCTGGAAGAGATCCAGGCGGCAAAGGACGCGGGGCCGGAGGCCCTGCAGGCTCTGATGCTGCCGGTGGAAAGCGTGTTCGCCAGCCTGCCGCTGCTGGTGGCGGACGAGCGGGTGGAGCAGCACCTCTACAACGGGTGCCCCACCAGCCGCTATCCCGCTGCCGACGGCCGCTACCGCGTGCGGAACGCCGGAGGGCAGTTTCTGGGTCTTGCCAATGTGGTGAACGGTGTGCTCAAGGTGGAAAAGCTGTTCGTGGAAAGGAACTGACGACCAATGCAAATCGTTTCATCTCTGTCGCCTCTGGCGCTGGAACATGAGGGCGGCACTGCTGTTGCCATGGGCTACTTCGACGGTATCCACATCGGCCACCGTGCCGTCATTGAGGGAGCAGTGGAGTGGGCAAAGGCCCACGGCGCTGCCCCGGCGGTGTTCACCTTCAAGCTGCCCGCTGACAGCAAAATGAAGGGCCGCCGTCTGCTCTCCACCGAGGATAAGCATGCCCTGATCGCAAGCCTGGGTGTGGAGTATTACCTCTGCCCCGAGTTTGAGGAGATCCGCGCCATGACCCCGGAGCAGTTCGTGTACGGCATCGTGCAGGACTGCCACGCCAAGGCGTTGTTCTGCGGCGAAAACTTTACCTTTGGTGCCAAGGCCGCCGGGACCCCCGAGCTGCTGAAGGAGCTCTGCGCCCCGCTGGGGGTGGAGGTCGTGGTGGTGCCTATGGCACAGTTTGAGGAAAAGCCGGTGTCCTCCACCCGCATCCGCACGGCATTGGAGGGCGGCGATGTGCCTGCCGCCAACGCCATGCTGGGGATGCCCTATGCCATCCGCTTCGCGGTGCAGCACGGGGCAGGTCTGGGCCACACGCTGGGCGTGCCCACCATCAACCAGATCTACCCGGCGGGCTTCCAGATGCCCCGCTACGGCATCTACATCACCCGCACTCGGATCGGTGATACCTGGTATCCCTCGGCCACCGGCCTGGGGACCCGGCCCACTGTCAATTCGGACGAGACCAAGGTGACCTGTGAGACCTTTATCCCGGATTTTTCCGGCGACCTCTATGGCACCGACCCGGTGGTGGAGTTCTACGCCTACCTGAGTCCCAGCAAAAAGTTTGATACCCTGGACGAGCTGAAGGCCTGCATCGACCATGCAGCCCGGCGCGCCAAGGCCTATTTTGCAAAAGCATAGTAAAATTTTTCTTGCTTTTTGCACGGATTTCTGTTATACTAGCCATGTTACCGCGGCACGGGGCTGGGAGTATGCCCATTTGGGAGTACCGTTTTCCCGCATTCTGTGCCGACGGCAAATAAAATTTTATAAAGAGGTACTGTTACTATGAACAAGCAGGAAGTTATGGCCAAAGTCGCTCTGACCGAGAAGGACACTGGCTCCCCCGAGGTTCAGGTCGCTCTGCTGACCGCTCACATCAACGAGCTGAACGAGCACCTGAAGAAGAACCCTAACGATCACCACAGCCGCCGTGGTCTGATGAAGATGGTTGGCCGCCGCCGCAATCTGCTGGCCTACCTCCAGAAGAAGGACATCGAGCGTTACCGTGCTCTGATCGCAACCCTGGGTCTGCGTAAGTAATAGAAAACAGAGGGCAGGTACCGCATTGTGGTGCCTGCCCTTTGCTCTTTTTGAGGAACAACAGGCCGCTGCTGCGCGTTGCAGCAGTAAATCGAGCGCCTGTGCTGTAAAAGGCACGGGCGTTGGCTTTATTGCTATGATGCGCTGGCCGCTGCCTTTTGGAAGATAAGAAGATAAACCGCAAAAGGACAAAGGAGGCAAAACCAAATGGCAATTGAATTTGGTTCCCGCAAAGAGACCTTTGAAAACTTCAAGGTCTACGAGACCACGCTGGCTGGCCGTCCGTTCAAGGTCGAGATGGGCAAGATGTGCGGCCTGTCCAACGCAAGCGCCCTGATCCGCTACGGCGAGACCTGCGTGCTGTGCAACGTTGTGATGAGCCCCAAGCCCCGCGAAGGTGTGGATTTCTTCCCCCTGAACGTGGAGTATGAGGAAAAGCTCTACGCCGCAGGCCGCATCCCCGGCAGCTTTATGCGCCGTGAAGGCCGCCCCGGTGAGCGCGCCATCCTGACCAGCCGCGTGGTGGACCGCCCCATGCGCCCGCTGTTCCCCAAGGAGATGCGCAACGATGTCTGCATCACCATGACCGTGATGAGCCTGGACCCCGATTGCAGCCCTGAGATCGCCGGCATGATCGGTGCGTCTCTGGTCACCGCTGTGTCTGAGATCCCCTGGAACGGCCCCATCGGCGGTGTTCAGGTGGGCCTGGTGGACGGTGAGATCGTCCTGAACCCCACCCAGGAGCAGCGCAAGGTGAGCGACCTGTCTCTGACCGTTGCCGCCACCATGGACAAGATCGTGATGATCGAAGCCGGTGCCAACGAGGTGGACGAGGACACCATGCTCAATGCCATCAAGGCCGCCCACGTTGAGATCAAGAAGATCATCACCTTCATCAACGGCATCGTTGCAGAGCGCGGCAAGCCGAAGATCGATTTCCAGGTAGTGGGTCTGGATATGGATGTGTTCCACGCCATCCAGAACAAGTATCTGGACGACTTCAAGGCCGCCATGGATACCGACGACAAGAATGTGCGGGATGCTGCCCTGCTGCCCATCATGGACAAGATCGCTGAGGAGTACCCCGATCTGTCTGACGCAGATCTCGACCTTGTGAGCTACAAGATGCAGAAGTACGTTGTCCGCCGCTGGCTGCTGGATGAGGGCAAGCGCGTGGATGGCCGCGGCATCAACGAGATCCGCCCGCTGGCTGCCGAAGTGGGCATCCTGCCCCGGGTCCACGGCTCCGGTATGTTCACCCGCGGCCAGACCCAGGTGCTGACCACCTGCACCCTGGGCGGCACCAAGGACAACCAGCTGATGGACGATCTGACCGACGAGCAGACCAAGCGTTACATCCATCACTATAACTTCCCGCCGTATTCTGTCGGCGAAGCCCGCGCACCCCGCAGCCCCGGCCGCCGCGAGATCGGCCACGGCGCACTGGCAGAGCGCGCTCTGGTTCCCGTGCTGCCCTCTCTGGAGGAGTTCCCCTACACCATCCGCTGTGTCTCTGAGGTCCTGAGCTCCAACGGCTCCACCTCTCAGGCTTCCATCTGCGGTTCCACCCTGGCTCTGATGGATGCCGGTGTGCCCATCAAGGCACCTGTTGCCGGTATCTCCTGCGGCCTGATCACCGAGGGCGACCGCTGGATGACCATGCTGGACATTCAGGGCGTGGAGGATTTCCACGGCGATATGGACTTCAAGGTGGGCGGCACCCGCAAGGGCATCACTGCCATCCAGATGGACATCAAGATCGACGGCCTGACTTACGATATCATTGCCGAGGCCTTTGAGAAGTGCCGCAAGGGCCGCCTGTACATCCTGGACGAGATCATCAAGCCCGTGATCGCACAGCCCCGTGAGGAGCTGAGCCGCTGGGCTCCCAAGATGTTCAGCATGATGATCCCCACCGACAAGATCAAGGACGTGATCGGCAAGGGCGGCAAGGTCATCCAGGACATCTGCGCCACCTGCAACTGCAAGATCGATGTGCAGGAGGACGGCCATGTGTTCGTCTCCGCTGTGGATCAGGAGGACGCAAAGCGTGCCATCTTCACCATCAAGACCATTGTGGAGGATCCCGAGATCGGTGCCATCTACAAGGGCAAGGTCACCCGCCTGATGAACTTTGGTGCCTTTGTGGAGATCGCACCGGGCAAGGAAGGTCTGGTGCACATCTCCAAGCTGGACACCAAGC
>ERZ1694706.1159-NODE-1159-length-9167-cov-15.231673_pt1 | contig 9167 bp, 6 predicted proteins | sample MGYA00581716_ERZ1694706 | MGnify/ENA primary metagenome ERZ1694706 (study PRJEB42213, sample SAMN07424529) | human gut metagenome | biome: ENVO:00009003; feature: ENVO:2100002; material: ENVO:00002003 | host: Homo sapiens | place: USA | collected 2014 ... | reverse complement strand
CCGCAGTTCTTGCAGAACTTAATGTAAATATAAAGAATGTATAATCGTGTAAAATTATAAGTCTTTGTGTTTTAGGATCTTTAGGCTATTTTTTTTATTATAAAATAAAAATGTTAACTTATGAATTTAATCTCAATTAGAAAAAAGCGGAGACCTGCAATTGCTTTATTGCTTTGTACTGGTTTGTTGGGGGCTTGTCCTCCGGATGCCGTTGCTGATGCGGGAGATAGATTGCCCGTCCCTGAAATCCAACAAAGTAAGTCGCCTGTTAAACGTACGTTAGTCGGTACTGTTACGGATGCCTCTACCGGTGAAACACTGATCGGTGTAAATGTTATCATTAAAGGTACTACTCAAGGTACAGTGACTGATCTTGACGGAAAGTTTTCCATTGAAGTAACAGGTAAAGATGAAATCGAAATCTCTTATATCGGTTATAAGACACAAACGATCGAAGTGGGTGATTTAGGCGTCTTGAACGTTAAGATGGAGGGGAATAATGAAGTTTTGGACGAAGTCGTTGTTGTTGGTGCCGGTACTCAGAAGAAAGTATCTATTACCGGCGCGATTACAGCTACAGAAGGTATACAGCTGAAAGCTCCGACATCTTCATTGACCAGCTCACTGGCTGGTAAACTGGCTGGTGTCATTTCTACGAACAGCAGTGGTGAGCCGGGTTCTACTTCTGCGTTCTATATCCGTGGCATCAATACGTTTGGTGGTGTGGCAACTCCATTGATTTTGTTGGATGGCGTGGAAATATCGTCTGGGGACTTGAACCGTATTCCGGCAGAAAGTATCGAAAGTTTTTCGGTTTTGAAGGATGCTTCGGCGACGGCAATCTATGGTAACCGTGGTGCGAATGGCGTCATGCTTGTTACAACCAAACATGGGAAGGAAAATACAAAAGCAACGGTCAACGTGTCGGTCGAGGCTTCTTATTTCCAGCCGATGAATACACCGGAGTTTGCTGATGGACCGACATTCATGCGCACCTATAACGAGGCGCAGCAGGCGCGTAGTGCGACAGTAATTACACCACGTTATTCGGATGAGATCATTGCGGCGACAGAAAGTGGTATCAATCCGTATGTCTATCCGAATGTAGATTGGTATGACATGATTTTCCGTAGTGGAAATTATAATCAACGTGCTAATGTGAACGTATCGGGTGGTGCGTCGCGTGTTACTTATTATATGAGTTTGCAGGCAAACCATGATACAGGTTTGCTCAATGCTGCGGACAATTCAGCTTTCAATCCGAACATTAACCATTGGGAGTACAATTTTCAAAATAACATCAGTTATAAGTTGACGAATACGACGACTGTCAATCTTCGTATGATGGCGCAAATCGGTAGCCAAAAGGGACCGAATAATAAGACTACTGATATCTACAAAAAGGTGATGTATGCCAATCCTGTCTCTTTCCCCGCTTATTTCCCTGGCGAAGAAGATCATATTTATTATGGTAATGCCGAAATTAAAGCTGGGGCTTACGGAGAAAACCCTTACCAATACATGATGGGATCGTTCAGGGAAGACAACTTCAATACGCTGAATACCTCTTTGGATATCTCGCAAGACTTGGGATTTGTCACAAAAGGTTTAAGCGCAAAGGTTTTAGTGAACTTTAAAAATTGGTCAAACTCTTATTATACCCGTTCGCTATCTCCTTATTACTATCAGGTACAGCCCGATAGTTACGATCCCGAAAATGATACCTATGCTTTGCGACTTTTGCAAACTGGTACGGATTATATCAGCCAGTCTGACATCACTAAAGAGGCCGATCAAACATTCTATTTGGATGCCCGTTTGGATTGGAAACGTTCGTTTGGCAAGCATAATATGACTGCCATGTTCATGTATATGATGAGAGAGTATCGTAATGGAGTCTTGCCCAATCGTAACCAGGGTTATTCAGGACGAGCCACTTATGATTATGACAACCGCTACTTGGTAGAGTTCAATTTCGGTTACAATGGTTCCGAACGGTTGGCAAAGGAGGATCGTTTTGAGTTCTTCCCGGCCGCATCTCTCGGTTGGGTATTAAGCGGGGAGCAGTTTTGGGAGCCGATCGCCGATTATGTGGATTATTTCAAGATTAGGGGATCATACGGTTTGGTTGGTAGTGACCAGTTCAACAGTGGTGCACAACATTTTCTTTACCAAAATCAAGTAGCTATTGGGAGCGGTGCCTCTTGGCATTCGGGACTTCCCGGGCAATGGTTAAATCGTCAGGGGCATGGTTTCAATATTCTTGCCGTACAAAATGCAGGATGGGAACATGTGAAAAAGTTGGATATCGGACTTGACGCTTCGCTTTTTAACCAAGTGAACATTACATTCGATTATTTCCGTGACTACCGCGACCGTATCTTGATGAAACGTGCCAGCTTCGGAAAGCTACTCGGTTATTGGGGCAGTACGCCTTGGAGCAATATCGGCGAAGTGTTGAATACCGGTTTCGAAGTCAGTGTCAATTGGAAAAAACAATTTGGAAAAGACTGGCAAGTCGACTTCCGTGGTAACTTCACCTATAATCGAAACGAATACAAGTTTTCTGACGAACCGAATTATCCCTATGTATGGCAAACGGAAACTAACAAACCGTTGAATCGATTGACCGGTTATGTGGCAGAAGGGCTTTTCAGCAGTCAAGAAGAGATAAATAATTGGCCTGATCAAACACAGTTAGGTTCGAAGCCGATGCCTGGTGATATTAAATATCGCGATATCGATGGTGATGGTGCGATCACATCCGAGGATAAGGTAATGCTTTCGCCTTACGGGGATATGCCGCGTATCCAATATGGGTTAGGGTTGAACGTTCGTTGGAAGAAATTCGACTTCGGAGTCTTCTTCAATGGTTCGGCCAAACGTAAAATTATGATCAACTCCGGCTTTGCTCCATTTTTGGCTTCCGGTGGCGATGGTGGTCCGTCGGAATCTTTACCACGCAATTTGATGTCGTGGATTGCCGAGAGCCATTGGTCGGTCGACAATCCTAATCCGGATGCACTCTACCCGCGTTTAGGAACTTCAAATGCTGACATCGCGGGTAATATCCAACCGAGTTCTTATTGGATGCGTAACGGCAATTTCCTTCGTTTCAAAACGTTGGAATTGGGTTATACCTTCCCGATGTGCCGCGTTTATTTCAGCGGTGATAACTTGGCCGTATTCAGTCCCTTCAAGTTGTGGGATCCGGAATTGGCTTGGAACGCTTATCCGTTGCAGCGGACTTTTAACCTGGGGGTGCAATTTACTTTCTAATGTTTAATTAACTAATAGAATAACGAGATGAAACTGAAAAAAAATATCAGACAATATATAAAGATTGCCTTGTCGGCCGGTCTGTTGGCATTCCCTTCTTGCAACTATTTGGATGTCATACCACCGGCACAACCGGATTTCGATGACACAATGAAGGACGAGTCAGCAACTTTAGGTTTCCTTTTTACCGCTTACTCAGGCACCTCGCTATATACTTTCTGGCGAGAAGGTGATGGAGATGCTTCGTTGGCCACCGATGAATATGTCGAGCCGAAAGACTGGGACTGGAATATGCAGAAAATGCTGTACGGAACCGTTTCAGCGGCCGATGATATCGGTGACTGGGAGAATTTGTATAACTACATTGGATATGTCCACTACTTTTTGGAACAGTTGGATCGTTTGAACCCGGCAGGTGTGACAGAGGAGGAGAAGGCACAATACCGTGCCGAATGCTGGTTTCTCGAAGCATATTATCATTTCAAAGTATTGCAAAACTATGGGCCTTGTCCTATCATCGAAACAAAAGTAGATCAAAACATCCTTCCGTCCGAAATTCCGGGGCGTTCGCATTTTGATTATTGTGTAGATTGGATTGTAGGAAAATTGGATGCGGCAGCCGAAGTTTTACCGGCCACACAGACCACTGAAAATTTAAGCCGTGCAGATGCCACTATCTGCAAAAGTTTGAAAGCTCGTGTGCTGCTCTATGCTGCTTCTCCTCTTTGGAACGGTTCATTTGTTTATCCGAACTGGCGGAACACCAATTATGAGACGCCGGGCTATGGAATGGAGTTGGTTAGCAATAAATATGACCCTGCCAAGTGGGAACGTGCTTTGACGGCTTGCAAGGAGGCGTTAACAGCTGCTGAAGCTGCCGGATATAAATTGTTTGATCTTGAAGCTTCTGAAGCAAAGGCAGCTATTGATAAAGTACCGCTTCCATTCATTCCGGGGAAAGAAGAGGATACGGAGGAAAACCAATCGTTCAAAAAGCGAGTTCAGATGTTTCAATATATGATTACGGCGCACGAAGGGTTCAATAACAAGGAAATCATTTGGGCTATCAATCTTGATGCGAATGGCATTGATGCCGGTGTCACGAAATCGCGGCTTCCGAACCGACTTGTCAAAAAGAGTGACGGTTCGTGGGCCGGAGGCTATCATGGGACTGCACCTACTTGGGCGGCTGTAAACCGTTTCTATACGGAAAACGGTCTTCCTCCTGCTAAAGATCCGGATTTCTATTTGCAAAGCGAGTGGCTGACACGTTACTATGAGGGAGCTTCCAGTCCGGAGTTGTCGAAAGATCAATTGGATAGCGAGGAAATTAAGAATGATATTGTCAAGTTTAATGTTGGTCGTGAACCGCGTTACTATGCGTGGATTGCCTATGACGGTTGTGAGTATATGCCGTTAATCAACAACAATAACCCATTATGGCTGAACTTGAAGAATTCCAATACGAATGGTTATTCACTTTCTAATACGCGTAATGCAACAGGTACCGGTTTCTTGAATAAGAAATTCATCGTGCCGAACGGGGTATATCTGTCTTCCGGATCCACTTCAGGTGACAAGTTCCGGATCATTCTGATTCGTATGGCGGAATTGTATTTGAATTTGGCTGAATGTTATGCAGCATTAGATCGTACAGATGAAGCGTTAGAGAATCTGAATGTTATTCGGGAACGGGCCGGTGTACGTAAGTTGACTACAGCTGATCTTTCGACCATGTCACTGATGGAATGGGTCCGTAATGAACGGGCAATCGAACTGCATGCCGAAGGTCACCGATATTATGACGTCCGTCGCTGGCGTATTGCCGACCAAGTAATGCAGCCCTCCGAATTTAAAGGGCTGAATGGAATGACTGTCAATCCTTCATTTGAGGAGTTCAATCAAATCGTGCCAATCGACCAGCCGATCCAATGGAACGTCAGACAGTATTTGGTTCCGATCAAGAATAGTGAATTGTACAGTGATCCTCAGTTGGTGCAAGCTCCTGGTTATTAATCTAAAAAACGAATTGTATGAAAGTGAATTATATAGGAATTGCATGTCTGGCTGTTCTTTTGTTGACAGCTTGTGACGAGTCGAAATATGAATTGGAAAACTTAGTGCCGGAAGAATATCACAAAGTGCTTTATATTAATAAATCCGGTACGCAGGAGCTCACTCTTTACAATACGGGAGAGCTTAATACTTATGCTTTCTCCGTTTATAAGGGGGGTAGTGATCCGTCATTGACGGCAAGCGGGGAAATAGCCGTTCACTCGCAAGAGGAAGTCGATGTACTTTATGGCACGGACTATCGGATAATCCCTTCAGGTTCTTATTCGATGGACACCGATCGATTGGATTTTGCGTCGGAGGAACGTAGTAAAGTCGTTACGCTTTCGTTGTCGACAGATTTGATCGGTGCGGCGATGGAGGCGAATCCGGAAGCGACTTATGTGCTTCCGCTTTACCTGACGAGCGAGAAGGACTCGGTCAATGCCGATAAAAGTGAATTGTTTATCCGGATAACAGATGTGTTGACCCCGGCTATGGGGTTCACGGATACCGACATTCAGCCATTGTCTTACACATATGGATTCAACACGGAGTCAGTTGAAGTCGGTTTCGGTTTGGATACGGACAACAATTGGGATGTAGAATGTCAGTTTGTCGTAGATCCCGGATATGTTACAGCTTATAACGCAGAGAACGGCACAGCTTATAAGCTGTTTCCGGAAGGGAACTATTCATTCGAAGATGTTGTCACCTTGCCTACGGGGACGAGCACGACCGATTTGGCGGTGACGCTCAACGGCAACGGATTGACTCCGGGAGAATATATGTTACCTATTCGTTTGGATAATGTTTCGCTGTTCAATATTGCTGAAAACGCCGTCTACCCGTTGGTAGTTCGGGTTGTCGGAATCAAGTTGGATCGTGCGGGCTGGAGTATACAAGCCAATACGGAAGAACGGACCGGAGAAGGTGTCGGAAACGGTGTGGCGACATGTTTGCTGGATGGGCAATTATCGACTTTCTGGCATTCACAATGGAGTGGCGGATCGATTCCACTTCCGCATGAAATCGTTGTGGATATGAAGAAGGAAACAACTTTGACCAACATCAGCTTGACTGAAAGGCAGCATGATAGCTACCGGGATGTGAAGGGTGGTGAATTTTTTGTCAGTTCAGATAAGCTCAACTGGACAGCAGTCGGTGCATTTGAAGCGCAGAAGGTACTCGAAGAGCAAATCTTCAGCGTCACACCGACAAAGGGACGCTATTTTAAGATAAAAATTACTGATAGTTATCGTGCAAGTAATTCGTCGTTGGCTGAAATCAATGCTTATGGAATAGATTGATTTTTGATGAATGTTCGGAATGCTCAATTGTAAATGCCTTTTATAGGAAAAAGAGGCACTTGTGAATTGGGCATTCCGTAACAAAAGTTCAGAATCGGGATATACTTATTGTATAATATTGTTTATTCAATAATGTTTTACATTCTTTATGGATTGCTGTAAATTTTCGTATTTTTCTGATAAAAAGGACTTTGTCGCTATAAAGACGGTCATCATGACGATGAAGTCAACCTTCATGCTGATGATCCCCGGAATCTTATTTGAAATAGAAAAAACTCAGATAAGGTTTTTTGTATCTACCCGAAAAATAGTGGTGCTGGAGCTTTCAAGGTAAAGTTATAATAAAAATGGAACCGAATCCTTCCGTACTCCGGAACGTAACCGATCCGTCCATTTCTTTTACTAACTGTTTCACACTGCAAAGTCCCAGACCATGGTCGGGATGAACTTTTTTCCCCTCGATTTGAACACGATAGAACTGTTTACCCAGTTTTTTCTGTGCTTTTTGCGGTATTCCCCAACCGGTGTCCTGGATGGCGATAGAAAGATGATTGTCATGTTCAGATAAAACGACCGTGATTTTAACATCGTCGTCCGAGTATTTCAGTGCATTTTCCAATAGATTTCGTAAGCAACGTTCTAGACGGGTCGGATCTGTATATATTTTAATGTATAGGAACTGGATTGTCCGTAAGCATTCGGTGGATCACGTATTTTTTCATCAAACTTCCGTCATTATTTTTGTGCCAAAAATAAGATTTATGATGACATGAGAAGAAGTAGCAGAGATAATGAACTACAGCAAAGAGCATAAAATGACTTATTAAGTCTAGACTGAAGTAACTAAACATTCCTTCATGGCTATTTTATGACAGCAAGTCTCGTTATGCCGCAGAACAATCATCAGGTAAAACGGCCCGGGATGAGTTTTTCGAACTTCCACACGGTGGTTCGTTTGTTCTGGTTTCCTTATTTGCCAGTACAAGCGGTCGGAAGCATCACTACGGACTCACCAGTGGGGTTGAAGGAGATAGAAATACGCACACTAGCCGGATGTGTCATACGTATCTGCGATGAGATAAACGAAAAGGAACAGTTTTCAATCATCCAAGCATGCAGCTATGTTCAGCCTTAATGACAGTATGCGCTATCTGTTGTATAACTGCCCAACCGCTATGCGCAAAAGTTTCATGAAGTCCGTGACTTGAGAGCCTTCAAAAACTTCGAAAATAGTACTGACTTTTTAGCCTGAAAGCTTCTGTATATCATTGTATTTTGTATATTTACAATGTGAAATAAAGAGATACAGATGCTTATGGAAGAACAGAAAAGCCTTATTGGAAGAGATTGAGATACTTCGCCATGATAAAGCGATGCTCATTAACAGGGTTGCTTCTTTGGAGCAATCCTTGTATTGGCTTAGAAAGAAGGTCTTAGGTCGGATAAATGAAAAGAGTTTTCCACTTGGTCCTAATCAGCTTCTTTTGTTCTTAAAGGAAGAAATGTCTTCCATGGAAATATTCCGGATAGAGGAAGAAGTTCGCAAGAACGAGGAAGAAATCACCAAAAACATAAAAGTTAAGGAGAAGTTGGTCCACAACTCCCTTGGTATATCCTCTTTGCTAGTAGAAGTTATCAATCTTTATCCAGAAGTGACAACTGACGCAGAAGCAGGCTAAAGAATGATTTCATTGAAATCGGGAAGGAAGAAAGTTCCCATTTGGAACGCGTTTCGGCAAAAGCATATATCCTGAAAACCGTCCGTCACAAAGTGATAAGAAAATCCGATATGGAAGTTTGAGCAGATTAAAGGAATCACCCTGGTCGGCTGCTAGGCACACATCAGAAGAAGATGCGTGGATGCCTTGGAGGAGAACAGGGTTCTGGCCACACAGGCGATACATTATATTAGTAAATTCTGATGCCGATGAAACCGGACTCACGGCAGAAGAACGCAAGGAAAAACGTATCAGCGAAGCTTTTCCGATGATTCTTGAGTTTGAAAACTGGCTACAGAACACTTATCTTTTTAAGAAAAGTCCCATATTACGAAAGAGACGAAAAGGATATGACAGAGTTTCTCTCTCGTAATTGGGTAAAATTCAATTGGGCTTGTTCCGAATATAGATACTATTAATTTCGAATCGACTACGAATAGCACTGATTCGGAACTAATTCTCCAAATTTACAACGTAGTTTACCGAATGCTTATGTTTGAGTATAAAATTACTAAAGTGTTGTCAATTTTGAAACATAAAAAATCAAATTTAAAATAAGTTATAAATGGATAATAGGTTACTTTGTCAATATCGAATTAATATCATATATCATGAAGAAAAGAACAAATGTAACCAGTAAGAACCCAATTATAATCGATTTGATCAATTTGTTCAGTCGATTAAAATTGAGAGTGGGATTCTTTAGATTTGTTGTTGAATTATTGATACTATGTAGATCTCCTATTCTACTTAATAATAATGCTGTCTCTTATACACATCTGACGCTGCCGACGATCGCATAAGTGTA
>ERZ1694706.1157-NODE-1157-length-9177-cov-107.615874_pt1 | contig 9177 bp, 2 predicted proteins | sample MGYA00581716_ERZ1694706 | MGnify/ENA primary metagenome ERZ1694706 (study PRJEB42213, sample SAMN07424529) | human gut metagenome | biome: ENVO:00009003; feature: ENVO:2100002; material: ENVO:00002003 | host: Homo sapiens | place: USA | collected 2014 ... | reverse complement strand
CCCATCTTCGGCGAGTAGTACCTGAACCTGTTGTATGCCAGTCCTGTCTCACAGTCATAATACTGTCCCTGGAACAGGAACGGTACCATTCCCTTGTTCCCCGTTTCCTCGATGACGTTCCCGTCCATGTCGAGCACCCGGCTCCACACCTCGTTGCCCTCGGCATCGTATGCCTCCGTCGGCGTTCCGAGCTGGTCGGTCAGTATCGAGTAGGACCTGCCTTCCTTTATCATTGCCATTGGCACGAAGGACTCCTCGTCGAAGAGCCATACCGTCATGTCGCGGCGTTCCGTGTCCGTGTTCCACCTGTCCTCCATGACGGAGTATTCCCTGCGCTGCTTCCACTGGTGCAGCGGCACGTTGCCGTTCCACATCCACCGCGTCACTGTCGTTCCGAAGCTCTTGGAGAGCCTGCGCCCGAGCGCGTCGTATGTGAACTCCACCTCCCTCTTGTCGGGCCGCACCACCTTTGCCAGGGAGCCGTCGGCGTTCCACCGGTATCTCCAGCGGTCCTTCTTGCCGTCAAGCCACTTTCCCGTGCCGAGGTAGCGTTCCGTCAGGTTGCCGTCACCGTCGTACTCGCAGTGCCATTCACCGTCCTGCTCCAGCCGTCCGCCACTGAGGTAGCGGCGCAGCCTCATGTCCGGGTCGGGATACAGGTTCCCCACCGGGTCGCTCTTTCTCCACTGCTCCCTGCCGTCGGGGTATTCCGCCCTGTCGAGCTGCCCCGTCGGGGTGTAGGAGTAGCGGGTCTCGCCACGCCTGCTGTCCTCCACGGACAACAGCCTGTCGGCGACTCCCCAGCGGTAGCGGCGCATATGCCGTGTGCGCGAATCCTTGCGTGTGCGGGCATCCACCAGACGGCCTATGTCGTCGTAGGCGAACGAGCGGACGACGCCTCCCGGAAGGATGCGCTCCACCTCGAAGCCCAGCGTGTCGTGGCGGTGTGAGGATTCCCACGAGCCTGCGCCGTCGGCGTCGCCGCCGCCGGTGGCCGTGAACCCCTCAAGCTCCCCGTATCCGTTGCGGGTGTAGCGCAGCGAGGCTCCCATAGTGCTGTCGAGCGTGAGTATCCTGCCGGTATGGTCGTAGGTGCGGAGTATGGTGTTGCCGTCAGCCGTCTCCCGTATGGGAAGCCCCAGGGAGTTGTACGCAAACTCCACCGTGCTTTCCCCCCTCGATGCCTGCACCAGCCTGCCGGACAGCCCGTAGGCGTAGGTCTGGTCGGGGTCGCCAGCCGTGGGGTATGAGACGCGCGTCACGCGCGAGCAGGCGTCGTAGCCGTATTCCCTTTCCGTTCCCGATGGCAGTGTCTCCCTGACGACACGTCCGCCCCTGTCACGCAGGTAATGACGGACGGCCCCGTCGAAACCCTTCTCGGCGGTGACGTTTCCCACAGCGTCGAGGGTGAACTCGTAGCTCTGGAGCTTCTCGTTTGTCACACGGCGCAGGCGTTCCTCCCGGTCATAGCGGAAGTTCACCACGCCCCGGTGGTCGCGACGCCTTGTCAGCTTCCACATGCCGGAGTAGCCGTACTCCACGTGCTGGACGTTGTCACGGTATTCCGTGAGGTTGTCTATCCCGTCGTAGGACAGGCGTATGTCGTTGCCGTCGAAGTCGAGCACGTGCACCACACGGCCCACAGGGTCGTATTCCCTTTTCTGCACCGCACCCTTGGGGTTGGTGACGCTCACGCACCTGCCCAGCAGGTCGTAGCCGTACAGCGAGGTGTTCCCCCGGCTGTCGGATGCCTCCGTGAGGTTGCGGAAACGGTCATAGGCGAGCTTCGTCACCACACCGTAGGGGTCTTTCACCGATGCCACCGCACCGTCGCGGTAGGTCATCCTCGTGACGGCACCTTCGGGGTTGGTGCGGCTCACCAGATTGCCGGAGCGGTCATAGCCGAACTCCCACGTGCCGCCGTCCGGTGTGGTCACGGATACGGGACGGTTGCGCAGGCCCCCCTTGCCGGGGTACACGGCGGACACGCTGCCGCCGCACGGGTCGGAGCTGTCGGTGCAGTTCCCCCAGCGGTCATATTTGTACAGGGTGCTGTTACCGAGCGGGTCTGTCTGTGCGAGGAGCTGGCGGCTGTCATCATAACGCCACAGGTGCTCCCCGCCGTTGGCATCGACCTTCTTCCACACAAGGCCGCCACGGTGGTGGTACACCGTCAGCCCGCCATGGCTGTCGAGCACCTCGGTCACTCCCTCTCGGAACGTGAGCTTATGGTCGTATATGCCGCCGTCGCCCCACGTGTGTACGCAGCGCGAACCCACGCCCGTACCGTCGTACTCGAAGTACCACGCAAGGCCGTTGCGCCATGTCTCCTTCACGATGAGCCTTCCGGCATACTCGTATGTCATCACATCTCCTGCCGCGTTGCGCTGGAGGGTCATGTTGCCGTCGGCGTCGTACTCGTAGGAGGCGAGGGTAATCTCTTTCTCCGGATCTTCCGGATGCGGGCCGTATATCTCAAGGATGCGTCCGTTCCTCGTGTCGTGTTCCACCCTCAGACGGCGGCCCGCACTGTCTGTAATGGAGTGTAGCAATCCCTCTTTCGTGTACTCGAAGCGGATGCCGAGGCCGTTGCAGTCGGTCACGCTCTCAAGCAGGCGCACGGAATCGTACTCCTTGCGGGTGAAGCGGTAGTAGAGGTCCTCGGCCATGTCCCACACGCAGTAGCAGCCGTCCTGTTCCAGACGGGCTTCCTTGCGCTCGGAGAGGATGAACGAGGGGTCTTCCGCTGTCGGCAGTGGGAAGGCCACCGGGATGCCGTCACTCATGCGGAGCGTCAGGGTGCCTTCTTCCGTGTCCGCGACGACGCCCATGTCGTAGGCGTGGTGCCACCCGTTGCCCAGAGGCCCCCGGTAGTCGCTGCGGCTGTACCATGTGCGCTCCCATGACAGAGGCACCGGGCCGTCGAGCCAGAAGTCCTCCTCGTCGGTGAAGAACGTGCCGCTGGCCACGTCCACAGGATGCCCCGTGACCGTACAGATGGCCTTGTGGAGCATGTTCTTGAGGGATTCGCTCTTTATCGTCTTGTTGACCTTGCTGTGCAGCTTGTCCGCCAGCTTCTTGGTCTTTTTCTTGTAGAAACGCCCGAACGCCCCCGTGCACTTGCGGGCGAGTGCCGCCATGGGGTTGAGAGGGACGGGAACCGGGCTGGTGAGTATCTGCCTGGCGGGGGGTATCGGGTTGATGACACCCGTGGGCAGGAACATTCCCGGAACCTTGTGCACGCTCGGTATGCCCACGTCGTTGCAGTCGAGGTGCAGGTGCGCGCCGCCGCCCGAGAAGGGCATCCCGTCGGCGAGCACCGTCAGGCTGCCCATGAAGGCGTGGCCGTTGTTCTTGGGTATCGCCGCTGAAGGGGCCGCCCAGCCTGCGCCCATGGGGATGTGCGGGATGCTCCGCGTGGGTGTGGATGCAACCGCGCGCGGGATGAAGCCGCCTATCTTGACGGTGGCACCCAGCATCCCGACGGCCATCGTCAGCACGGTGTGGCCCACCTCAGCGAGCTTCGCGCTGTCGGCGTCGCCCGTCTGTTCCGCTGTCGGAGGCGGGGGGATGAATGAAGAGACCGCCGCCGCGATGAAGTCCTGCGGACGAAGGAGAACCCCGACATAAGGGTGAGGCATGGGCACGACGGGGGAAGGTGGTATCGTCACGAGGTGGATGTCCACGCCGATGACCGGGTCGAGCTGCTTGGAGATGGGCAGGCAGGCCATGCCCTTCATGCCCATGGCACCCAGCACGGGGAGCATCGCGGCCTCGCTCAGGCCGTCGGCAAGGCCGCCGATGGCGGCTGCCGCCTTGACGCCCGTGTCGAGGGCATTGACGGACGGTGACACGCCGGCGTCGGAGTTCGCCTTGACGCCTTCCGAGATACCCTTGACCTGCGCGCCTACGCCGGTCTTTAGGTTAGCACTCACGCTGTCGAAATAACCTGTGTCCGCCATAACTATGTGCTTGCATTAAGCTGTTACCATTCGGAACATCTAAATTTATCAAAAGTCTTTAAATTCATCGTTTTCCATAAAAAAGATTAAGGCTTCTATATAATCTTTTTCTGATGGTATGCCAATTTGATCCATTACATTTAATAATATATCTTCAAATTGTTCGCCATAATACAATAATTCCAAATTTTCTTTCTGTACAAAATCGGGATAAACTTCTTCATCATTTTTAATTTCAGGATATTTATCAATGAAGCATAGTTGATCCCACTGTATATTTTCACTTTTAGAATATATACAATAATTCTCATTTGAGAATCCATGTACCTGTATCTGCTGGGATACTTGTTTGATTATAAAACCTAAAGTATAAGGCTTTTCTGATTTTAAATTATCCATATATTTATTATTTTTTTTGTTTATAACCTGTGGAACCATTTAATCGTCCTTTACGACCATCATTACCACCACCCCATAAATCTCGCCCACCTTTACCTGATGGATGATAAAGTTTATGATTGAGTGAATGATCTCTTCTGTCCACCAAGACCAGTCTCCTTGTTTCTTCATGATGATGCCATGTAAAACCAGACGGGCTTGATGTCATGTTTGGATTTTTAATCCATGCATGTAGTTCTGGATGCCTTTTTAACATATCATGCTTAAAGATTGCATCAGAATTGATTTTATTTAGAAATTCTTGATTTGCTCTATTAAATTGGACAGCATCACTTGCGTATTGGTCTTTCGCATTCACTGTATGCTCAAAAAAGATGTGATACTTTCCATTATTGGGGCGTGTAGCTAAACCAAGAACATCACTCCACGCATTTGTATCATCGACATACCCATATAAATTGAGTATTCCACCACCAAGTCCAATCGGGTCTTGCGAGACGTACATCCCCATCTTCGGGTCATAGTACCTGAACCTGTTATATGCCAGCCCTGTCTCCCGATCATAATACTGTCCCTGGAACAGGAACGGTACCATTCCCTTGTTGCCCGTTTCCTCGATGACGTTCCCGTCCATGTCGAGTACCCGGCTCCACACCTCGTTGCCCTCGGCATCGTATGCCTCCGTCGGTGTTCCGAGCTGGTCGGTCAGTATCGAGTAGGACCTGCCCTCCCTGAGCATTGCCATCGGTACGAACGACTCCTCGTCGAAGAGCCATACCGTCATGTCACGGCGTTCCGTGTCCGTGTTCCACCTGTCCTCCATGACGGAGTATTCCCTGCGCTGCTTCCACTGGTGCAGCGGCACGTTGCCGTTCCACATCCACCGCGTCACTGTCGTTCCGAAGCTCTTGGAGAGCCTGCGCCCGAGCGCGTCGTATGTGAACTCCACCTCCCTCTTGTCGGGCCGCACCACCTTTGCCAGGGAGCCGTCGGCGTTCCACCGGTATCTCCAGCGGTCCTTCTTGCCGTCAAGCCACTTTCCCGTGCCGAGGTAGCGTTCCGTCAGGTTGCCGTCACCGTCGTACTCGCAGTGCCATTCACCGTCCTGCTCCAGCCGTCCGCCACTGAGGTAGCGGCGCAGCCTCATGTCCGGGTCGGGATACAGGTTCCCCACCGGGTCGCTCTTTCTCCACTGCTCCCTGCCGTCGGGGTATTCCGCCCTGTCGAGCTGCCCCGTCGGGGTGTAGGAGTAGCGGGTCTCGCCACGCCTGCTGTCCTCCACGGACAACAGCCTGTCGGCGACTCCCCAGCGGTAGCGGCGCATATGCCGTGTGCGCGAATCCTTGCGTGTGCGGGCATCCACCAGACGGCCTATGTCGTCGTAGGCGAACGAGCGGACGACGCCTCCCGGAAGGATGCGCTCCACCTCGAAGCCCAGCGTGTCGTGGCGGTGTGAGGATTCCCACGAGCCTGCGCCGTCGGCGTCGCCGCCGCCGGTGGCCGTGAACCCCTCAAGCTCCCCGTATCCGTTGCGGGTGTAGCGCAGCGAGGCTCCCATAGTGCTGTCGAGCGTGAGTATCCTGCCGGTATGGTCGTAGGTGCGGAGTATGGTGTTGCCGTCAGCCGTCTCCCGTATGGGAAGCCCCAGGGAGTTGTACGCAAACTCCACCGTGCTTTCCCCCCTCGATGCCTGCACCAGCCTGCCGGACAGCCCGTAGGCGTAGGTCTGGTCGGGGTCGCCAGCCGTGGGGTATGAGACGCGCGTCACGCGCGAGCAGGCGTCGTAGCCGTATTCCCTTTCCGTTCCCGATGGCAGTGTCTCCCTGACGACACGTCCGCCCCTGTCACGCAGGTAATGACGGACGGCCCCGTCGAAACCCTTCTCGGCGGTGACGTTTCCCACAGCGTCGAGGGTGAACTCGTAGCTCTGGAGCTTCTCGTTTGTCACACGGCGCAGGCGTTCCTCCCGGTCATAGCGGAAGTTCACCACGCCCCGGTGGTCGCGACGCCTTGTCAGCTTCCACATGCCGGAGTAGCCGTACTCCACGTGCTGGACGTTGTCACGGTATTCCGTGAGGTTGTCTATCCCGTCGTAGGACAGGCGTATGTCGTTGCCGTCGAAGTCGAGCACGTGCACCACACGGCCCACAGGGTCGTATTCCCTTTTCTGCACCGCACCCTTGGGGTTGGTGACGCTCACGCACCTGCCCAGCAGGTCGTAGCCGTACAGCGAGGTGTTCCCCCGGCTGTCGGATGCCTCCGTGAGGTTGCGGAAACGGTCATAGGCGAGCTTCGTCACCACACCGTAGGGGTCTTTCACCGATGCCACCGCACCGTCGCGGTAGGTCATCCTCGTGACGGCACCTTCGGGGTTGGTGCGGCTCACCAGATTGCCGGAGCGGTCATAGCCGAACTCCCACGTGCCGCCGTCCGGTGTGGTCACGGATACGGGACGGTTGCGCAGGCCCCCCTTGCCGGGGTACACGGCGGACACGCTGCCGCCGCACGGGTCGGAGCTGTCGGTGCAGTTCCCCCAGCGGTCATATTTGTACAGGGTGCTGTTACCGAGCGGGTCTGTCTGTGCGAGGAGCTGGCGGCTGTCATCATAACGCCACAGGTGCTCCCCGCCGTTGGCATCGACCTTCTTCCACACAAGGCCGCCACGGTGGTGGTACACCGTCAGCCCGCCATGGCTGTCGAGCACCTCGGTCACTCCCTCTCGGAACGTGAGCTTATGGTCGTATATGCCGCCGTCGCCCCACGTGTGTACGCAGCGCGAACCCACGCCCGTACCGTCGTACTCGAAGTACCACGCAAGGCCGTTGCGCCATGTCTCCTTCACGATGAGCCTTCCGGCATACTCGTATGTCATCACATCTCCTGCCGCGTTGCGCTGGAGGGTCATGTTGCCGTCGGCGTCGTACTCGTAGGAGGCGAGGGTAATCTCTTTCTCCGGATCTTCCGGATGCGGGCCGTATATCTCAAGGATGCGTCCGTTCCTCGTGTCGTGTTCCACCCTCAGACGGCGGCCCGCACTGTCTGTAATGGAGTGTAGCAATCCCTCTTTCGTGTACTCGAAGCGGATGCCGAGGCCGTTGCAGTCGGTCACGCTCTCAAGCAGGCGCACGGAATCGTACTCCTTGCGGGTGAAGCGGTAGTAGAGGTCCTCGGCCATGTCCCACACGCAGTAGCAGCCGTCCTGTTCCAGACGGGCTTCCTTGCGCTCGGAGAGGATGAACGAGGGGTCTTCCGCTGTCGGCAGTGGGAAGGCCACCGGGATGCCGTCACTCATGCGGAGCGTCAGGGTGCCTTCTTCCGTGTCCGCGACGACGCCCATGTCGTAGGCGTGGTGCCACCCGTTGCCCAGAGGCCCCCGGTAGTCGCTGCGGCTGTACCATGTGCGCTCCCATGACAGAGGCACCGGGCCGTCGAGCCAGAAGTCCTCCTCGTCGGTGAAGAACGTGCCGCTGGCCACGTCCACAGGATGCCCCGTGACCGTACAGATGGCCTTGTGGAGCATGTTCTTGAGGGATTCGCTCTTTATCGTCTTGTTGACCTTGCTGTGCAGCTTGTCCGCCAGCTTCTTGGTCTTTTTCTTGTAGAAACGCCCGAACGCCCCCGTGCACTTGCGGGCGAGTGCCGCCATGGGGTTGAGAGGGACGGGAACCGGGCTGGTGAGTATCTGCCTGGCGGGGGGTATCGGGTTGATGACACCCGTGGGCAGGAACATTCCCGGAACCTTGTGCACGCTCGGTATGCCCACGTCGTTGCAGTCGAGGTGCAGGTGCGCGCCGCCGCCCGAGAAGGGCATCCCGTCGGCGAGCACCGTCAGGCTGCCCATGAAGGCGTGGCCGTTGTTCTTGGGTATCGCCGCTGAAGGGGCCGCCCAGCCTGCGCCCATGGGGATGTGCGGGATGCTCCGCGTGGGTGTGGATGCAACCGCGCGCGGGATGAAGCCGCCTATCTTGACGGTGGCACCCAGCATCCCGACGGCCATCGTCAGCACGGTGTGGCCCACCTCAGCGAGCTTCGCGCTGTCGGCGTCGCCCGTCTGTTCCGCTGTCGGAGGCGGGGGGATGAATGAAGAGACCGCCGCCGCGATGAAGTCCTGCGGACGAAGGAGAACCCCGACATAAGGGTGAGGCATGGGCACGACGGGGGAAGGTGGTATCGTCACGAGGTGGATGTCCACGCCGATGACCGGGTCGAGCTGCTTGGAGATGGGCAGGCAGGCCATGCCCTTCATGCCCATGGCACCCAGCACGGGGAGCATCGCGGCCTCGCTCAGGCCGTCGGCAAGGCCGCCGATGGCGGCTGCCGCCTTGACGCCCGTGTCGAGGGCATTGACGGACGGTGACACGCCGGCGTCGGAGTTCGCCTTGACGCCTTCCGAGATACCCTTGACCTGCGCGCCTACGCCGGTCTTTAGGTTAGCACTCACGCTGTCGAAATAACCTGTGTCCGCCATAACTATGTGCTTGCATTAAGCTGTTACCATTCGGAACATCTAAATTTATCAAAAGTCTTTAAATTCATCGTTTTCCATAAAAAAGATTAAGGCTTCTATATAATCTTTTTCTGATGGTATGCCAATTTGATCCATTACATTTAATAATATATCTTCAAATTGTTCGCCATAATACAATAATTCCAAATTTTCTTTCTGTACAAAATCGGGATAAACTTCTTCATCATTTTTAATTTCAGGATATTTATCAATGAAGCATAGTTGATCCCACTGTATATTTTCACTTTTAGAATATATACAATAATTCTCATTTGAGAATCCATGTACCTGTATCTGCTGGGATACTTG
>ERZ1694706.1140-NODE-1140-length-9302-cov-9.530118_pt1 | contig 9302 bp, 7 predicted proteins | sample MGYA00581716_ERZ1694706 | MGnify/ENA primary metagenome ERZ1694706 (study PRJEB42213, sample SAMN07424529) | human gut metagenome | biome: ENVO:00009003; feature: ENVO:2100002; material: ENVO:00002003 | host: Homo sapiens | place: USA | collected 2014 ... | reverse complement strand
ATAGGCTCCGGTCTCGTGGGCTCGGAGATGTGTATAAGAGACAGCTTTTAATTATAATAAAATGATTACTTGGATTTTTTTGCAGGCTTTTTAGTCTGCTTTTTTGCTGTTTCCTTTTTAGGTTCAGCTTTCTTTGCAGCACTCTTTTTTGCAGGCTTCTTTGCTTCGGCTTGCATAGTAGCTGATTTTTTAGAAGCTTTAGGTGTTTCTTCCTTAAACTTAACCGGCTGTGTATGCCAAATATTATTCGCATAGTCCATAATTGAACGGTCAGCACTGAATATACCTGCACCGCTGATATTCATAAGCGACATTCTTGCAAACTTTTCTTTATCCTGATATGCCTTAGCAGACAATTGCTGTGCCTTTTGGTAATCTGCAAAATCAGCAAGTGCCATATATTGGTCAACATTCATAAGTGATGAGCTGATTTCACCAAAGCTTTTACCGTTAACCCCTGCCTGAATAAATTCAACAGCAGATTTAAGCACATCATTATTATACATATATTCCATAGGATTATAACCCTTCTTTTGAAGTTGCATAACCTCAGGAGTTTTCAAACCGAAGATAAAGATATTATCATCACCGACAGCATCGTGAATTTCAACATTTGCACCGTCAAGAGTACCGAGAGTAACAGCACCATTTAACATAAGCTTCATATTACCGGTGCCTGATGCTTCTGTGCCGGCAAGTGAAATCTGCTCTGAAATATCTGCCGCAGGCATAAGCTTTTCAGCAAGAGAAACATTGTAATCTTCCATAAATACAACTTTAATTCTGCCTTTAATATCAGGGTCATTATTAACAACCTTTGAAAGTGCATCAATAAGTTCAATAATCTTCTTGGCCATAAAGTAGCCCGGAGCTGCTTTTGATGCAAAAATGTATGTTCTCGGCTGGAATTCCATATTAGGATTAGCCTTGAGCATTTGATATTCGGCAATAATGTTGAGAACATTAAGCTGCTGCCTCTTGTATTCGTGAAGTCTTTTAACCTGAACATCAAATATAGATGTAGGGTCAAGTTCAATACCGTTTCTCTTTTTAACTATATCTGCAAATCTCTCTTTATTTGCAAGCTTGATTGCTGCGAGCCTGTCAAGAACCTGCTTATCATCTTTAAATTCACGAAGTTTAAGGAGTTCATCACTCTTTGTAATAAATCCGTCACCGATAAGTTCGGTAATAAATGAAGTAAGCTTAGGATTTGACTGGCAAATCCATCTTCTAAATGCAATACCGTTTGTTACATTTGTGAACTTTTCAGGGGTGATGGTGTAAAAATCATTAAATACAGTATCTTTAAGAATTTCAGAATGAAGTGCCGATACACCGTTTACAGAATGTGAACCTGCAACACAAAGGTTAGCCATTCTTACAACGCCGCCTGAAACAATAGCCATTCTTTCAACCTTATCTGCGTCGCCTGTTGCGCCCCAAACATATGCACGGAAGCGATTATCAATTTCTTTAGTAATTGAATAAATACGAGGAAGAAGACGCTTATAAAGATCTTCACTCCAGCACTCAAGTGCTTCTTTCATAACTGTATGGTTGGTATAAGCCACAGTTCTTGTTACCAACGACCAAGCAGTGTCCCAATCATATCCGCATTCATCAAGCATAATTCTCATAAGTTCAGGAATTGCCATTGTTGGATGCGTATCGTTAATATGAATTGCAACTTTATCAGGAAGATTATCAAGTGTACCGTATCTAGTAAGGTGACGCTGAATAATATCCTGAATTGACGCTGAAACAAGGAAATATTGCTGACGAAGGCGAAGCGACTTGCCTTCAGGTGTATTATCGGCAGGATAAAGAACTTTAGAAATAGCTTCAGCCATAGCACTTTGCTCCATAGCCTTAACATATGAACCCGAATTGAAAAGGCCCATATCAAGTTCCGGTTTTCTTGATGCCCAAAGACGAAGCCTAGAAACACCCTTGCCTTTACCTGAAACATACATATCATAAGGAACTGCTGTTACAGTGTTGCAATCTCTGTAATCAACATGGTGGAAATCACCGTCCCAGCTTTCATCAACCCAACCTTCAAACTTAACTTCAACACTTCTTTCATCACGCGGAACAAGCCAAACATCACCGCCCGGAAGCCAGAAATCAGGAAGTTCAGTCTGCCAGCCGTCAACAAGCTTTTGCTTGAAAATGCCTGCTTCATATCTGATTGAATAACCCATTGACTGAAAACCGTTTGTAGCAAGACCGTCAAGATAGCAAGCTGCAAGTCTGCCAAGACCGCCGTTACCAAGTCCTGCATCAGGCTCTTTTTCATAAAGCTTATCAAGGCTTACATCAAATGATTCAAGTGCTTTTTTAAATGTATCTGTTAAATCAAGATTGTAAAGATTATTTTTAAGTGAGCGGCCCATAAGGAATTCCATACAAAGATAATAAATTTCTTTGCTGTCCTGCCCTTTAGCTTCTTGCCTGAAATCACTGTTCATCTGTGAAAGTCTGTCACGAACAATAAGTGCAACTGCTTTGTAATATTGAGCGTCTGTTGCTGTTTTTGTATCTACACCAAAGAAATGACTAAGCTTATCGCTGATAGCTTTCTTTGCTTGCGAAACAGTCATCTTTTCCATACAAATCCTCCAAAAAAAATTATATTTTCAGTTATTTTTGCTATGTTCTTTGTACATTATATACTAAAATTATGCTTTTTGCAACTGTAATATATCATTGTTCATATTATGACTTCTTTTTCTTAATAAATTTAGCTAAAAGAAGATTTACAAGTTCCTTAATAGGCTTTAAGTTCAGAAGAATCATCACTACAACAAGCGCAGCTTCAACACCATAAATCCACAATGTATTTCCGAATTTAAGAAGAAGTACGGATTGCGAAACAAGAACAGCGGTTTCACTCAAAAGCACAGGTAATTTAAAGTCAATTTTAATATATCTTCTTGTATCAATGCCCCTTGTTACAAATACAACAAGGAATGCACAAACAGTAGCAAGTGCTGCACCGTTAGCACCCATACGCGGAATAAACACAAGATTTAATACAAAGTTCGTGACAGCGCCGCTCATAGCGGTAACAAGTGACATAAGGCTCTTTTTCTTTGCCATATATACGGAGGCAAGGAAGTTAACGATACACGAATAAGTTGTAGCAATAATAAGAATAGGTACAAATTGCCAAGATTCATAATAATCCTTTGCCACAAGTATTCTGGTAATAATTTGGCACATAAATATAAGCACGGAGGCCACTGCAAATACACCGCCCGAATAAGCACGAAATACCTTGGTAAAGAATTGAGCACCGCCCTCTTGGTCATATTCATCAACCGCACTGAGCTGCCAAGCATCAATAAATATTTGCGAAAAAAGTATTACAAAATTAGGTATTTTAGATGCGGCAGTATAAAGTCCGTTGGCAGAAGATGAAATAAAATATGTTACCATATATCTGTCAGACACATTTATTATCCACCACAGTACAACGGTAGGAATAAGCGGCACGCAATATTTAAGCATTTGAAAAGCAATGCCCTTATCTTTAAGTTTATTAAATCTCACATATCTGTAAAGCTTTGCTGTGGCAAAATAAAATACAACCGAGCAAGCATCAGATGCAATTATGGCAACGATATATCCCGTTACACCCCATTTAAACGGACCGAGGAATAATATTGTGAATGCAAGTGTTGTTGCTGTTGCAAGGATACCGTCAAGCGCATAAAGCTTAACATGACCGCTACCTCTGACAAATTGCTGGCAAAGCTGTCTAAGGCTTGAAACCAAAACAAAGGCAATAATTAAAATTATATAATCGCCTAAATGGAAATCATTGATTGTAAGCATGCTTAAAGGATAAGTAAACAGCAAAAATACCGCAAATCCGGCAAAAGTAGTCCTAACTCCGACCTTGAATACATCTGCTTTATTTGTCGCTTTATCAAGTGCAAATCTGAGCGCAGCACTGTTAACCTGCAATGTTACAATAGGAATAAGCACATTAACGGTTTGCTGAACCAAATCAGCAGCACCATAATCGCCCGCTCCCATCATTCTTGTAACAAACGGCATCAACAAAAAAGAAAGTACCTTTGAAGAAAAAGTGCCTATTGCAAATATTATTGTATTTGACGCTAATTTTTTGTACTTGTCCATAAACTTTCCTCAAATAATAATTTAATAAGTAAGCTTTTCACCGTTAAAGCTTAAGGTATTATCCCCGGAAGAAGAGGTGTAAATACAACTTGCTTTACATACAGATTCGCTGTTTTCACTCTTACTGCCGATTAAAAATACATATTGATAGCCATATCCGATACCGATAGAACCCGTGCTGTCGCAATCGGATGTAGAAAGCATTGTTTTAACTTTGTTTGAATTCATATTCAGCTCTCTTGCTTTAAACTTTGAACCGTCAAGTTCGCTAAAATAAAGCCTGTTTGAATAAACAACGGGATAATCTGTAACAGAGCAGTTTTCAACTAAAACAACTTCATTTTCAGAGCCGAATTTTTTTCTGCAAAGTGAATATGATGAATCATCATTTTTTCTGTAATAATACATAAATCCACATTCTAATGACATATTAACTATATCATTATTATTTGTATCATCGTGCCAATTGAGTACATCATTTGCATCACTCATATTAACGGTGATATATTCATCATAATTTGCAACATTATCGTGAGTTACAAAAAATATTCTGTAAAGCGAAATGCCTGCAAATGATACCGTCTTATCAGCCGAAGCAGTATATAAAATCGTTTTTTGAAAATCATTCAAATTTATAAAACCTACGCTGTTATCGGTTGAAACAAAATAAATTTTATCATTATATAAATATGCAAATGCGATATTATCGCTTACAGTTACGCTGTCACCGCCGGAAACAGGGAATTTTTTAAGCGTTGCACTGTCTGTATCAACCGCATAAAGATAATCGCCGAGCACATTGAGATATTTAAAATTATAATTACCTTTAATAACATTTGAATTCTTTTCTTCATTAGGTTCAAAGCGAAAAATGCCCTTGCCGCTGACAGAATAATAAATATATGATGAACTGTAAGTTACGGCACCACCTGTTTTATTAAGCAAATTACCCACTTGATTACCTTGCAGTGATGTATCAAATGCGAACACGCCGAAATCATCATAATCATAATTTACCTTGTTTGTTTCGCGCACTTTTGTTGTAGTTTCTTTTTCAGTAGTGCTTTGCGGCTGTGTTTCGGTGGTTTTGCCTAATATTTTTGAATCAATAAGTTCAATTACCTGCTGTCCCTTGCCGCCGTCATACAAAGCCTCAAAAAAATCAGGGTTAACAATTTTAATTGTTATCACAAAAACAGCCAATAATATTATTATCACTGCAAGAGTGAGTAAAATATTTTTTCTGATTTTTTTTCGTTTTCTGGCACGCTGACGCTTTTTACGCATCTTCTGCCTTTCCTCATCCGTTATCATCTGATTTGTCCGTCTCCAAAAATTAGATATTTAGTAGTAGTAAGTTCCCTAAGTCCCATAGGCCCTCTTGCGTGCAGTTTTTGGGTGGAAATACCTATTTCCGCACCCAAACCGAATTCGCCGCCGTCTGTAAACCTTGTTGATGCATTATGGTAAACAGAAGACGAATCAATAAGTTTCATAAACTTATCTGCATTATCTTTATTTTCCGTAATAATGGCTTCGGAATGGCCTGTTGAATATTTATTTATATGTTCTATCGCTTCATCAAGTGAAGAAACTGTTTTAACACTGATAATGTAATCAAGATATTCTGTGCCGAAATCTTCCTCGCTCGCCTTTTCAATATCAGGGCAAACCGCTCTTGCTTTTTCATCACCGCGAATAATAACATTTTTTTCATCAAGCTTTGCTTTTATTGCCGGCAAAGCCTTTTCAATAATATTTTCGTGGATAACAAGGCTTTCGCAGGCATTGCAAACACCTATGCGCTGTGTTTTCGCATTAAATATAATTTCAGCCGCCATGTTAACATTTGCACTTTCATCAACATAAATATGGCAATTGCCTGAACCTGTTTCGATAACAGGAACACTCGCATTTTCCACAACCGCCTGAATAAGCCTTTTACTTCCCCTTGGAATAAGGCAGTCAAGCGTGCCTTTCATCTTCATAAGCTCTGTTGATGACTGCCTTGATGTATCATGCACAAGCTGAATTGCATTTTCATCAATACCTACTGATTTAACCGCTTCTCTCATAACATCGGAAATAGCAATATTTGAATGAATTGCTTCTTTTCCGCCGCGAAGAATAACAGCATTGCCGCTTTTTAAACAGAGAGCAGCCGCGTCGGCAGTAACATTAGGCCTTGCCTCATAAATAATACCTATAACACCCATAGGGCAACTTACTTTTTTAATAACAAGTCCGTTAGGCCTTTCAACTGTTTCAAGTACTCTGCCGCATGGGTCATCAAGCTTCATAACCTGAATACAACCGTCTGCCATACCCTTAATTCTGTCAAAATCAAGCATAAGCCTGTCAAGCATTCCACCGTCAAGAATTCCGAGTTGCGCATTATAATCAACTTTATTTGCATCAATAATTTTTTGAGCATTATCTACAAGCGCATTTGCAATAGCTTCAAGTGCTTTATTTTTAAGTTCGGTTGATGCACCTGCCAAATTTGCCGATGCTTTTTTTGCGTTTATCCCTAACTGTTCAAGCATTATTATCACCCTTTGCCTTAAAATATGTACCTATACTTTCACCTGAAAGCACCTTATATAAATCGGTAGGCTTTTCACCGTTCATAATTATTACCGGTATACCATCATCCGTTGCAATTTGTGCGGCTTTAATTTTCGTTTGAAAACCGCCCGTACCCTTTTCGCTCGCACCGCCGGCAATTGAGTAAATATCATCATTTATTTCTTCAACAACACCGATGAGCTTTGCATCATCATTCTCACTTGGATTTGAATCATAAAGACCGTAAGTATCAGTAAGCATAATAAGCAAATCAGCGTCAATAAGAGTAGCAACCATAGCACTTAAGCAGTCATTATCACCGTTTAAAAGCTCTTCAATATAGACCGAGTCATTTTCATTTATAATCGGCAATGCACCGTAATCAAGAAGTTGGTTAAATGTATCAACCAAGTGTTCCTTTTCTTCCGGATTGCGTAAAGTATCGGCAGAAAAAAGAAGCTGGCTCACGGTTACCGTATATTCGGAAAATAATTTATCATAAAGAAACATAAGTTCGCACTGGCCCACAGCGGCAGAAGCCTGAAGCCCTTGGACTGTTTTCGGCTTTTCACTGAGTCCGAGTTTTGACCAACCTACTGCAATAGCACCGCTTGATACAAGCACTATTTCATGCCCTTCATTTTTTAAATCGGATAAAACAGATGCAAGCTTTGCAAGTCTTGCAATATTTGTTTTGCCTGTTTGGTGGGTTAAAGTTGATGTGCCCACCTTAACAACTATTCGCTTTTTCCCTTTAATTCGTGCCATAATTCTACTACTCCATACTAATTACAAGTAATTGCATTATATCACAAATACCATAACAATAAAACATTTTTTTGAATGTTTTTCAAAATTCAGTCAAAAATATAAATCGGAGGTAATTTTTATGACAAAAAGAGGTTATATCAGGCTGTTTTCATACGCTATTGCATTTGCGGCCATTCTTTCAATATATGCGATAATGAATATGACTACGGCAAACTCATACAAAGCACAGCTTGAACTGAATTATCAACAAAGTTTAAACGAACTTTCAGAAAATCTCGATTCAATCGAAACCAATTTAACAAAATCGGTTTATTCAAATTCGGATAAAATGCTTATGGATATAAGCAAAGACTTATATGCCGAATGTTCACAGGCTAAAGACGCGCTTTCACGCCTGCCCGTTGAGCAAATGAATTTGAATTCAACCTACAAATTCATCACGCAGGCAAGCGACTATGCATCATATATTGCAAACAAAATTGCGGCAAATCAAAGTATCAGTGATGAAGAACATCAAAATTTGACAAAGCTTTTGAAATATTCAAAAGAGCTTAACGAATCAGTAAGCAATATGGCAACAATTGCAAACAACGGTGCGGATATTGACACGGATGAGCTAAAGGCAAAAGAAATGAAAATTTCTTCACTTTCCCACAGCTTTTCGGCAACATCAAAAGTGTTTAAAGATTATCCCACTTTGCTTTATGACGGTCCGTTTGCCGACGCGGTATTGAACAGAAAATCGACCTTACTTGAAAAGGCCGAACAAGTAAGCCGTGAAAGCGCACGCGAAGTTGCGGCAAAAGCACTTGGCTGCAATATAAGCGAAGTAACATATTCGGGTGAAGACAGCGGTGATATGCCTTGTTACACATTCACTTATTCTCAAAAAACAATCGGAATCACCAAAAAAGGCGGATATGTGGCTTATATCCTTTACGGCGGAAAAATCAATCGTTCATCAATAGATAAAGACAACGCAATAAACCTTGCTCAAAGCTATCTTAATATGCTCGGTTACAGCAATATGGAAAACACCTATTATGCGATTAACAACAATATTTGCACAATAAATTTTGCGTACAAAACAGGAAATGTAACCTATTATGCAGATTTAATTAAAGTCGGAGTTTCAATGGATAACGGCAAAATAGTATCACTTGAAGCACAGGGATATTTAACAAATCACATCAAACGAAAAGGTTTTGACTGCAAGCTTACAAAAAGCGAAGCTCAAAGTAAATTATCAAAAAATCTTGAAGTTATCAATTGCAAAAAATGCGTGATACCGAAAGAAAACGGAAAAGAAGCCAACTGCTATGAATTCAGGTGCAAGAGCAGTGAAACAAAAGAAGAAGTTTTGATTTATATTAACGCCGATAAAGGATATGAAGAAGATATTATGCTTTTGCTTTATTCCGACGGCGGCACGCTTACAAAATAATTGAATAATTATATTAAAACAGAAAATAATACTCTTGAAAGGAAGTATCATTATGAACAGTAAGATTTTAATTATAGCAATTGCAATTGCAGTAATTGCAACTGTATTTATGGGATGTGCAAAAAACAACAATGATATGACAACAACTACAATTCCGTCAAGCGAAACCACCGTTTCCGATACAAGTAAAACAACAGATAATATGGAAAGCGAAGCCAGCAGTGCTGTAAGCAAAGCAGGCGAAAAAGCAGATAAAGTCGGCGACGACATCGGCGAAGGCGCAGATGATGTGGCAGACGGAATAGGTTCAGGTGTTGACCTGTCTCTTATACACATCTGACGCTGCCGACGATCGCATAAGTGTAGA
>ERZ1694706.1129-NODE-1129-length-9357-cov-6.837669_pt1 | contig 9357 bp, 5 predicted proteins | sample MGYA00581716_ERZ1694706 | MGnify/ENA primary metagenome ERZ1694706 (study PRJEB42213, sample SAMN07424529) | human gut metagenome | biome: ENVO:00009003; feature: ENVO:2100002; material: ENVO:00002003 | host: Homo sapiens | place: USA | collected 2014 ... | reverse complement strand
ACACTTATGCGATCGTCGGCAGCGTCAGATGTGTATAAGAGACAGAAACTTAGTTGGTAACGGCTTAATTACCGGATTCACTCCTGTCGGACGCTCAAACCCGTCCAAGCACCAAGCTGTTTCCGATACAGCTTCCGCCGTCTGGTCTTTCTTTTGAGAGCCGCAAGCTACGGTAACCAATCCCAATAAGCCGAAAGTAGAGACTAATAATGTTTCTTTAATCATGTTATTCGTAGTATTAAGTTATATTTATTTTCCATATGAAGGGGGAGCTATCCGAGTTCCCCACGTCTTATCCGGCTTCCCGGATAATTTATATTCCAAGGTCGCCCCCCGATATAAATCCGACCAATCGATCCAAGTGCCCTCCATCTTCTTTCCATCAAGACTTAAGGAATGGATATACTCTTTTTTCTCATCTCCCCCCTTGATAATCACGTCTCCCTCGGGCAAATGTAAAACAATCTTACGGAATACCGGACTATTCACAGAGAAACCTCCCACTCCGGGAATCTCTGGAAACAAACCGATACTGGCAAAGACATACCATGCTCCCATCGATCCTAAATCGTCGTTGCCCGGCAAACCGTTCACACGGCTACTATATTGTTCGTTCAGTATACGCCGGATCACTTGTTGCGCCTTATAAGGAGCCCCCGCCCAATTATAAATCCAAGGGATTTGGAAACTAGGCTCGTTACCGGAGGCGAACCATTCATCTCCATAACTAGCGTCCAAACGTCGGAACATCTCATCCAAACGCTTCTCCGCCGCTTCCTTTCCTCCTATACTATCGATCAACCCTTGCAAATCATAAGGTACCATCCAGAAATAATTCTTATATGTCGATTCCCGCCAATCCGCATCATAACGTTTCCACGAGCCATCCTCGTTTCGGGACTGCAACCAACCGGTCTCCTTATTAAAAAGATTCTTCCAGTTCATCGCCCGTTGCGTATACCAATTACAAACCGGCTCATCATTGCAGGCTTGCAAGGCGAAACGGCCAATCGCAAAATCAGAAGATGTATATTCCAGTAAGATCGAAGCGTCGTAATACCCTTTCTCCAAATACTGTTCCAAGCCCGGTCGAGTCAAAACACCTTGGGAATTAGCCCCCGGCACTTCTGCTCCATAACGCATAGTCCGCAGTAAAGTTCGAGGATCATAGGTGCGAGCTCCAAACGCATACGCATTGGCTACAAGAATCGGAGTCGGGTCCCCCTGCATAACACCTGTCTCTATATTCGCCAGTACCCAACGGGGGAAGCCACCACCGGATTGCTCGGCAAATAAGTAATGAGACATAACGATATCCGAGGTCTCCTCGGGAGCTAGCATAGCGATCAAAGCAGTCTGCGTACGATACGTATCCCAATTACTGAAAGAGGTATAGAATTTTCGGGCTGTCTTATGCACTTGGCTATCCGCCCCCATATATTCCCCATTCACGTCGCTACAAACATTCGGATGGATTAATGAACGATATAGATGCGTATAGAATTGCATCTGGCGATCCTCGTTATCTCCCTCTACCTCTATCTTCCCGAGGTATTCATTCCATTTATCTTGCGTCGCCTGACGGACCGCAGAGAAGTCCCAAGCGGGATTCTCAACCCTCAAATTCTCTCGGGCATTCTCCACCGAGACATAAGAAACACCGATCTTATACTGCACCGCCTGATTCCCCTCTTTCAACGGAAAAGTAAAATACACCCCCGAGTGACTGCCTTCCGCAAACGTATGATTCGCATGTAGTCGCTCCTCCTTCCATGTACCAAAACTCTCCGCATCCGCATCGAACTCAGCCACAAAGTAAACCTTATAGGGAGTTGGGATTCCACAGAAAGCACCACCCTCCGCATATCCCTCGCAACTATGAGGACCCGTAATCTTAATAGCGGCTACTTGGATAGGGGTAGCGGCTACTCCTCCTCCGATAATCACGGTACCCTGCTTTTCCTTGGAAGAAAACGTATAACGAGCCATACCCGTACGTTCCGTAACGGTTAATTCCGCACGTATAGAATGATCTACGGTGGCTGCGTAATAACCGGCCGTTCCGATCTCCTTGCCGACCGGAGTCTGCATATTCAAGATACTATCCGGAGAAACCCGTAAAGCTCCGGCAATCGGAAGCGTAGGGAAATTTCCCATATGATCGCATCCCGCACCACTCAATTGATTGATGACAAAGCCTAGTTGTTTCGTGAAATAAGTCGGGGTAAACTGTACCATACCGAAGGGATAGGTAGCCCCCGGATACAAATATCCGGAAGCCCACCCATTACCTTGAGTCCCTATCAGGGTATTGGTCTTAGAAACGAGATTTGACGCATTTACCAAACCTCCACACAACAAGAAAACATAGCTAACCACACATATTCGCCTTAAAAGCTGTTTACATTTAAACATGGTAATAGATCCTTTTTATTATTTAGCCTTTTATACTATATACCCTTCAATAGAATAAAACACTTACGGCGTAATAATTAAAAAACAGCTATTAACATAAGTCAACAAAAAGGGAATCATATGATTCCTATTCCGCAGGCAGCGATAGCGTGTGTTTTCCACTTTCCAACAGGATCGAACCCGCCGATATTTCTACATTATTCCCATCTAACACACAATTCGATACGTTAAATGGAGCGATAAAGGTCGCCATACTATTCGCCGGTATCTCCAGATCGAGGGAAAGCGATCGGTTCTCCATAGTCCAAGACACACGTGCCGTACCGTAAGGGGTCTCTCTCGCCGCCCTCGCCCACGTCACGCCATTCGGTATCTGAGGTTTGATAAAGAAATGTTTATAGCCCGGCTCATCCTCATCCGGCAAGATCCCTCCGACCGCCTGACAGAACCAAGCGCCAATGCCATTGAAACAATTATGAACCTTACTACGTTCTCCCGACCAGTATTCCCAAGTCGTAGAAGCCCCTTGATCGATCATATATAGATATCCCGGCAGCTCTCTCTTTTTCAGCATGGAATAGAGAAAATCGGCCTCTCCGTCCTTTATCGCCCAATCGGTCAAGATTGTAACACCCACCAAGCCGGAACCGATATGCCCTTTGCAATTCTCCAATGTCTCTCGATATAAACCTTCCTTTACCTCGGGCATATGCTGTTCATCTGTCACGCCGACCAACATCGGATAAATCCGATCGATCTGGGAGCCTGTAGCGTACTGTTTCTTCTCCGGATCATAGAAAGTCTTCTGGATAAGCTCGTTCAATCGTTGGCGACGCTCTTTATACTTAGCGGCATCCTCCGCTTTCCCCAATACCTTCGCGATCTTCTCCATCGTAGTGAGGCAATCGCTTATAAAGCAGTTACTAACCAGATCTACCGATGACTGCGCCGTATAATCGACACCCGCCGGAGCCAACCAATCCCCTAAATACCATGCCCGATAATCCGTATCCGGCCAACGTTTCAGCAATCCATCGACCGTATACGCATCCACATAACGCAACCAATGTCGCATAACCGGATAATATCGCTCGATCAGACGGCTATCCCCATAATTCAAATAAGTCTGCCACGATCCCGTGATAATAAAGCCACACCAATACGGACCACCTCCCGCCGGGTATGGACTCGGTACGCAATGCGGCATACCCCCATCCTCACGGATGCAATCCTGCCACATCTGCATCCAGTTCATATACACGGAAGAGCCCTCATACAATGTCTGGAAACTCTTACAAGAGGCATTTCCATCCCCACCGTATCCCATACGCTCATAATGCGGGCAGTCTACGATATAACCACTGAAAGCTAGGTTCTTGAAAGTATATTTGATCATCGCATAGATAGCATTCAAGTCCGGATCCGAGCACTCGAAAGACGAGGCATCCTTATAATCCGTATGAATCAGATAGCCGGTTACCTCCTCGGGGGCTTTCGCCAAACCGGATATCCTTATATATTGAAACGCATGGTGGTTAAATTTATTTCGGAATACCTCTTTGCCTTGTCCGGAACCGATATACCAATCCTCATACTGTCCGTTCTCCTCTTGTGGCTTGAAATCTTCGTTTTCATTTAACCAATCCGTATATTCCATACGGACCCGGTGGCCTTCCGGTAATTTTGGGAAACTCAGCTCAACCCAACCATTTAACGCCTTTCCCATATCTACGAGCCAAATACTATCCCCTATTTGTTTGATTCCTTTGGGACGGATAATCTCTTGTATTCGATTAGGCTCACACATTTGGGGACTTACCTCTATCCCGGGTACCTCCACCTCCAATACCGGCGTCCAATCCAGTTTGTCAAGCGTAGCCGTTGTCAAATCCGGCAACGCCTTCCGCCCATCCACACATTCACCCCCGAATTGATGGGGATACCAAGTACCGGTACCGGTCTCACCATACATACTTCCCCGGCCTTCCCAAGAGCTATCTGTAACGAGTAACGTACTTGTAGCGCCATTTCTTTGAATCTCGTCCAATTGCAGTTTAACCAACGGCCCATCATGAACGGCATTAAAAGTAGCTTTTCTGTACCAGCCACGGCCCAACCAGAGCAATAAGTCGTTTATTCCCTGCTTTGCGTACGGCGTAAGATCGTACGTCACCGATAATGATCTTTTGTTTAATTGAGATACCGCAGGCGAGAGAACATCTTCCGATACCTTCCTCCCATTTAAATAGATCTCATGATACCCTAAGGAGTTTACATGAAGGAGTAATGTGGCATCACGGTCTTGAAGCTCGAACTTATTCCTTAACATCGGATTCTTCTCATCCGGCATCCCTATATATTTCCCTTGCCATTCCGCTTTATCCAAAAGCCCGATCCCAAAGCGATTGATTGGACTCCAATCCGAGGATTCCCCCTTATCGTCCCATACCCGGACTTTCCAATAGGCCAGCACACTAGATCGCAACTCTTTCCCTCGATAAGGGACCATCACGGAAGCGGACGATTCCACCTTACCTGAATTCCATAGATCGGCTTTGCCTTGAGCCAGCAAGGAACTATCCGTGGCTACTTGTATCTCAAAATACGCTTGCCGCATAGTTTGCCCGTCTGTCTCGATTTTCCAGCTAAAATGGGGATGGGTATTGTCGATCGCAACCGGATTCTCCAAGTTCTCACAACGAAGATCTTTTAAGATGAACCTCCGCCCGGATTCACAGCCCGACATCAGTAACAATAGGGTCACAAAGTAGATAGATATACATTTCATGATAAATAGATTGAGATTACGCATGAATATACTTTCTAATGGCTTACGATACTTATATCCCCGGTAAATATTAAGATTTATTAAACAAGAAAGGCGAGCCACTCGCAAATGACTCGCCTTCCTACGATTCCTCAAGAATGGCTAGAAGCGGATCTTGTAGGATTGATTTTCGATACGGATGATATAGGCACCTTGCGGAATGGTTATCATCGTCTCACCAATTGGCAAGGTTAAAGCCTTATATAGTTGACCGCCGAATGTCACTAGATAAGCCGTACCCGCATGAGCGGACCGGATATGCAATACCCCGTTCGATCCCCAGACTTTCAAGTCATTGGATTCGAGTTCGGCATTGCCTACGGTGGCGTTTTTTATGATTCCGGTGATAGAGATCGTAATGTCGGACGCGATACCCTTGATCTCGTATTTACCGTCAGAGGTCGGCTCAATCACCTTATCACCTACTTTCACGATAGGGGTAGATTGATCGTAGTCCGCTTCCAGCGTAAGAGAGAAAGAGAAGCTGCCACCCTCTTCCACGGAGTAGGTTCCGGCGGAAGGATTCAACGAGGCACCTTCAACGGATGGAAGAACGACGCTGAATGTCACTACCGGATCCGGTTCGGAAGAGACTGCGGTTACTTTCGATAGGGTGGTCAAAGTCGTAGCGATCTGGTCGCTCACCTTACACGTGATTACGCAACGGTACGTACCCACCTCGGGAGCCTCTACCTTATAAGAATCAGCCAACGGCTCGGCAGCACGTAAGAGAGACAAGGATATCGCTTGAGGTGCTGGGGTCTTTGTCGTTGTCTTCTTATCAATCCATGTACCATTCTCTAATCTCTGCCATTGGAAAATCACCGAGGTATAAGATTCGCCGGGGACAGCGGTAGCCATCAAGTCAATGGAGGAGCCTTCTTCCACGGTCTTATCTCCGATCGGAGCGATCGCGAGAGCTCCCGTGCCGCTAACTTCTGAGATCAAGCCGACACTATCTGCGAATATACCCGCATTCTCAACCGTAGTATTGACTAGCTTGGCTTGTTCATCGGCCGACGACAAGATCAGTACGCCCTCATTCTTGATCTCACCTAACCGGTTCGTGCCGGAGAGAGCCAGTTCCGCTTTCGCCTCCGGGGTAACAGTCAGCGTAGGAGCTGTCACGTTCGTCAATTGAATGGTAGCGGTATCTTTAGCGGCAGTCTCATTTGATATCATGATATCCCCTACTATCGCGTTCTCTATTACAGAATCCTGTTGATTGATCCTGAGAGAGTCTAGCATTACGGCTTCCGCCACGATCTTCAGATCCGTGAGGACAGATGGCACGGACAAGGTACCCTTGGCCTTGTCATACGTATATCCCTTTACGTTTACCTCAACACTATCGGGCAGTTCGTAACCCTCCAGCGCCAGTAAGGTAAGGTTCAGCGTACTATTTCTCTGGATGGATTTGACGGTATCCGCCAATGAGATGTTCTTCAAGTCGTATGTTATCGTATAAGAATCCTTGATACTGGGATCGTATTCCTCTATGTTCTTGAATTTACCCCAGAAATCATTATTCTTATAGACATCCAAGCAGCCTTCCGGGACCAATATCTTACAAGTCAAGGTATCTACGCTTTTAAGCGTTTCGACATCAATTCCCGGCATTAACGGTGACGAGAGTTTTATTGTCCGTAAATTGACGCAATTCCTTATTGACGAACCCATACCTTTCACTGAGGCCGGCACCGTCAACGAATCCAAGGAACTCCCGAAAGAATGCTGTATCTTCGTCACCGCATAATCTATTCCCCCCACGGTAAGGAGAGAAGGGATAATGGCATTACTTCCCCCTTTATAGTTAGAAAGCGTAGCTTCCGCATTGGCCTTATCTAACTCATAGGTATTGACTCCCTCTTTATATTCCTCATATCCATCTATTGTTATTTGCAGATCACCAAACAACGCTGGTACTTGAATCTTTTGTTCTTGGTCATTAATTTTCAGAAAGTCCGGTCTACAATACTCTCCTGTCTCTATAGATCTACAACTTACGCTAAACCGAAGCGGCGTTCCATCTTTGCTTCGAACGGTTACATTTACGTCCTCTCCGTATTTTACTGATTCCGGCCCATCAAAACTTACATTCTTAGATTGATAAGTAATCTTCAAATCATTGGATGGAGCTACTCCCTCATCAGACTCAGAGATATTAGCCTCTTGTACCGGAAGACCTGAATAAGCCTTATAAACCTTACCGGCCCCCTTAGGAACAATAATTTTCAAGTTATCCTTGTCAACAACATCAAACAAATAACTTGCTATACCAACAGGAATATATCCTTTAAATGTGATGGAAGCCAGGGACTTCGGGAGCACATTATTAAAATACATAAACTCCTTGACCCTATATTTAGAGCCACCAAACGTCACAGAGTCCGGCACAATCAGATTCTTGGTTGTACTCGGGACATCGTTTATACAGGCTGTTTTGCCATCACGATCAAGACTGTAGGCATATCCTCCTATCACAGCTTTACCATATCCTGTGACATGTATAACTACATCCCCTGTCACATTGGATATCTTGTAGAACTTAGGTTCCTTCTTATCTTCCTCCAAATGCCCCTGTGAATTTTCCATAGAGACACTATAGTTCATAGGATTCCCATACGATTCGTATTTAGGTTTTAACCTAAAGGTGAACGTCTCGCCATGTCCAACCTCCGCCGGACCTTCCACAAGCTCCATGTTCTTAAGATCATAGGTGATCTTGTGCATCACTTTTGCGTTCTCTTGCCCACTGGCAATCCACGTTCCACTACATAAGAAAGCCATCACCAACAGTGACAGTCTTAAACTAATTTTTTGTAAATCTAGTTTCATAAGCTAATATTTATAATGAACAATCGTTTTAACATTCGTTCACGGGTATGCTCATAGCTTCCCGTCTATGACCGGTGAGAGAGCCTAGGCCATGAACCATGAGAGAGCCTCGTCTATGAGGGGTGAGAGCCTAGGCTTTATCAGCCCTCATAGATGAGGCTCTCTGCCTTATCAGATCTCGTCCGGACTCTCGCTATCGCCTCCGCCTCCGATACCTACCGTCAAGAGGATGGGGAACTTATAGGTACGCGGGTCTTTCACCAAGCCGTAATTCGCCCCCGCCTGCGTAGTGACGCTCAGCCAGTACTGCCCCTCGGCGAGTTGCGGGATCTGGATAATTATCTCGCTCTTGGTGTTACGCACGATGAGGGAGACCTTCACGGGCGTGGCGCCCTCCTCGTCCTTGGTGAAGTAGATGCCTACAGATGGATCATCCCCCTTGATAAGCAGTGTGCTGCCGAAGATGATAGCCGGAGCGTTTGGAGTGATATGGAGGTTCTTCTCGTTCGTGGTAGAATCCGTGAGGCTCTCGATCATCGGGCCCACGGTAGCTACGTCGGCGTTCACGTAGATGTTTTCTAGCGCCTTCAGGAGGGTGGCGCTGGGGGTGAACATTACGGTGATCTTATTCTCCGTAGAGCGGAAGTCTGATTTCTTTCCGTCGAACGAGCCGTTGATAGTGAGCAGCCATTGCCCGAACTTGTTCACCACGCAACGGCCTTGGGCGAGGGCCTCGATCATCTCGTCGTAGGAGAGGTCGAGGATGTTGGTGATCGTCTCCGGACGATACTCGGTACGTTTCTTCACGATGCGGTTCGAGATGTCTGAGGTTCGCGTGGTTCCGGTAATGCGGATCTTTCCGGTGAAATCGCCGGTTTTCTCGGTTAACACGTTGTCGTACAGATCTACGGTCAAGATGGTCTTTTCTTCTGCCATGATGTTTTTTGTCTTTAATGCCCCGTGGTAGTGGGGCGTTACCTTTTAATAATGTTTATCACCCTTATTCGCGAAATAAGGGGAGGAGATATCGCACGTCCAACATAAACTAAAAAAACACGCATAACCACTATTTTTAACCGCATATCCACGATATATGCGCAATAAGCATAAATTTGGATTAATTAGAGGATACGATATCTGTATCCCCTTCAATTCCTATTTCTTAATAAATAGATAAAAGTGATTGTTTATCAATAATATTTTTTACATTTGCCAAGCCTTCCGTTGAAAATAGCCTATTATAGGTAATTTTTATGCTGAATAGGCTCTTCCCCTTA
>ERZ1694706.1118-NODE-1118-length-9403-cov-10.500000_pt1 | contig 9403 bp, 8 predicted proteins | sample MGYA00581716_ERZ1694706 | MGnify/ENA primary metagenome ERZ1694706 (study PRJEB42213, sample SAMN07424529) | human gut metagenome | biome: ENVO:00009003; feature: ENVO:2100002; material: ENVO:00002003 | host: Homo sapiens | place: USA | collected 2014 ... | reverse complement strand
CAAAGCAGCTCTGCGGCAAGCTCTGCCCGGAAACAGACCTCCCGGAGCGGATGCCTCAACGCAGAAAGCCCTGCTACGGCCAGAACCGTATCGCACTGCGGTAAAAGCACCGGCTCGTGCGCAGCGGGTGCCTTGCAGGGCATCCGTTTTGCGCCGTCCGCTTCAATGAGCACGATATCTGCAAGGGTCATCCAGCGCTCCAGCTGTGCCTGCGGCGGGGCCGTCAATTTGCCACCGGGTGCAGCGGTTCCGGCCACGGCATAACTGCCGCACTTCCACAGGCGGAAAAGCTCTGCATCCGTCTGTGCCCAGACCCCGCCGGGCGGCTGCATAATATGGGTGGTGGTAGCGGCCAATACCCGCCAGCCCTTGCGGGCGCAGTGCGCAGCCAGATTGTACATCAGTGTGGTCTTTCCGCCGCCGCCCACCAGAGAAATAACATGTCCCTTCTCCGCAAGAAACGGAAAAATTTTTTCGTCGATCATTTCTGCTTTTCTGCAACTGCCATGGCGATTTTTTCCGGTGTGATGGGCAGCTCATAGAACCGGGTGCCGATAGCGTTATAGATGGCATCGGAAATGGCAGGCAGCGGTGTGTTGATGACCACCTCACCGATGGACTTTGCGCCAAAGGGTCCGTTGGGTTCATAGCTGCTCTCGAATTCAACCTTGATCTTGCCCACATCGGTGCGGGCCGGAATTTTGTACTGGAACAGAGAGTTCTCTTCCGGGTAGCCATTTTTATCGTAGGTGATGTTTTCTGTCAGAGTCATGCCGATGCCCTGCAGCAGACCGCCCTCAGTCTGCACACGGGTCAGGTTCGGGTTGATGGGCGTGCCGCAGTCCACACAGGCATCAAATTCCAGCAGCTTTACCTCGCCGGTCTCAGTATCCACTTCCACCTCAGCAGCACCAACCATGAACGGCGGCGGCGACAAAGGCGAAGTATGCGTTTCGGTGGCTTCCAGCGGAACCATGTGGCCGAACTGCGAAGCATACGCGATCTCGCTCAGAGACTTTTTCTGTGTGGGATCTTTGCTCTTGAAAACATCTTTTCCATCAAATTCCACCTCGTCCTCGGTGCATTCCAGCAGCTCTGCGCCCAGCTTGCAGATCTGGCCGCGCAGCTTCATGGCACACTTTTCGGTGGCCTTGCCGGTAACGTAAGTGGTACTGGACGCATAGGAGCCGGAGTCATAGGGCGAGGTATCCGTATCAGCTCCGAAGACCGTGATATTGTCCAGCGGGCAGTCCAGCACTTCGGCGGCGATCTGCGCCAGTGTAGTGTCACAGCCGGTGCCCATGTCGGCCGCACCGATCATCAGGGTGTAGAAGCCGTCGTCATTCAGTTTCAGGGTGGCACTGCCCACATCCATGCCGGAAATGCCGGAGCCCTGCATCGCCATGCCCATACCGACAGCGCGCACCTTGCTGTTGCCCATATCACGGGCAGGGTATTTGTGCTCCCAGTCGATCATATCCCGCACCTTGACAAGGCAGCGGTCCAGCGCGCAGCTGGTGTTGACAGCCCCATAGTAGGCGGGCATCACATCGCCCTCCTGTACGGTGTTTTTCAGCCGCAGCTCAAAGGGGTCCATATTCAGCTTATGAGCCAGTTCATTGACAGCAGATTCTACGGCAAACAGTCCCTGCGTTGCGCCGTAACCGCGGTAAGCACCGGCAGACATGTGGTTTGTATACACCACATCACTGATAAAGCGGAAGGCTTCTGCCTTGCCGTACAGCGGGATGGACTTGTGACCGGAAAGGCCCACGGTCGTAGGGCCATGCTCACCGTAAGCACCGGTATTGGAAAGGGTGTACAGATCAATGCCCTTCACAACGCCGTCCTTCGTGGCACCCAGCCGCACATGGATCTCCATTTCGTGACGCGGCGAGGATGCGATCTGGCTTTCCACACGACTGAAAATGATCTTGGAGGGCTTTTTGGTCTTCCAAGTCACAAAAGCCGGATATACCTCACTGACCGCCGTCTGCTTGGCACCAAATCCGCCGCCGATGCGGGGCTTTGCCACGCGCACCATGGATTTGGGAATATGCAGTGCGTTCGCAATATTGCGCCGTGCATGGAACACGATCTGCGTGGAGCTGAGCACATTCAGCCGCCCATAGGTATCAATGGAGCAGTAGGTGCGGAAGGTCTCCATCATGGCCTGCTGGCAGGCTTTGGTGTGGTAAATGTGGTCAATGACTACATCGCTGGCTGCAAGCACTGCATCGATATCGCCGGAACCACTCTCATCGTGGGCGCAGAGGTTGCGTTTGTTGTCGGCTCCCACCGGACACAGACTGGCCCAGTTGTCCTCCGGATGCACCAGAATGGGGTTGTCCTTGGCAGTGTGATAGTCCAGCACTGCTTCCAAAACCTCATATTCCACCTTGATGAGCTTGAGAGCCTTATCCACGCACTTTTCGTCCTTACCGGCCACAATGGCCACCACATCGCCCGCAAAGCGCACATGGCGGTCAATGAGCAGGCGGTCACGCGGACTGGCTTCCGGATAGGTCTGGCCAGCCTGCGTGTAGCGCGGCGCATCCTGCGGCACGTCCTCCCATGTAAAGATCGCCTCGATGCCGGGCACCTTTTTTGCTACAGCCGTATTGATAGTTTTGACGATAGCATTTGCGTGCGGAGAGCGCAGCAGCTTTACGATCAGGCAGTCCTGCGGGATCACATCGTCCATATAGACGGGCTGGCCGGTGACCAGCTGCATGGCATCCTTTTTACGGAAAGGCTTGTTGATGGTACTCATTCTGCGGCCTCCTTCTGCTTTTTCCATGCCAGAAAGTTCATGATGCCGCGCAGCTGGCCCTCATAGCCAGAGCAGCGGCAGAGGTTGCCGGAGAGATATTCCTTCACTTCTTCCTCACTGGGGTACGGATTCTCGCGGAAGAGGGCCAGCGCGTTCATGATAAAGCCCGGGTTGCAGAAGCCACACTGCTCTGCACCCTGATCCGCGATAAAGCCGCCGAACTCCGCGGCTTCTTCCTGCAGGCCTTCCAGTGTGGTAATGCTGTGGCCGCTGGCACGCGCTGCCAGTACCGAACAGGACAGCACCGGTTTCTCGTCCAGAAACACCGTGCACAGACCGCAGTTGGAGGTCTCACAGCCGCGCTTGACGCTCTTGCAGCCGTGAGCACGTACAAAATCGATCAGCAGCATATCTGCAGCCACATCCTCTGTGACCTTGATGCCGTTCAATGTAAGAGTGATCTGCATTTAATTTTCCTCCTGTGCCGTGCGTGCTTCCAGTTCCAGAACAGCACGCTTTGTCAGAACGCCTGCCAGATGGCGGCGGTACTCGGCATTGCCGCGCATATTGGAGCCAGTGACAATTTTTTGCTTTACTTCATCGGCAAAGTTCTGCGCCAGGTCCTGCGCAGAAACACCCGCCTTTGCCGGCAGCTCAAACAGCACAGCCTTGAGCGGCCGCGCACCGATCGCAATGCGATAGCTGCCATTTTCCAGACGGGCGGCAGCGCAGGTAAGCACCGGGATATCAGTCTGGCTGTTGCGCACGGACTGATAGAAAAATTCTGCTTCTTCCTTTTTAACGATCAGCCGCACAAGGATGTCCCGGTCATAAGGGCGCTCGGCGTACTCCCGCAGAGACACGATGCCACCCTTGTACAACTCTACCGAACAGTCCATGGCCATAAACAGCGTGAGCACATCAGAAAAGCCGAACCGGCTGTAGATGCTGCCACCCACAGTTGCCAGATTGCGCAGCTGCACGCCCACGATATGCCGCAGCGCTTCCTTTACTACGCCATGGGTATACGCAGCAAGACCGGCGTGCTCTTCCAGCTGGCGCAGTGTGACCATAGCACCGATGGAAAAAGTGTCCTCGGTCTCCTCTATGGTGTCCAGTCCCAGACCGGACAGGTCGATGGCTGTACCGACATTGATGTTCTCCATTTTGAGCCAGATCATGCCGCCCAGCACACGGTTGGCCTTTTTCTGGTTCAGCTGCCACGCTTCTTCCAGACTTTCGGCCTGCTTATATTCTCGGATCGTCATCATAGATGCAGGTTCCTCTCTCTTTTTTTCTCTGTTCTTTTATTTTAACACAGATTTCGATATAATACTATTGTGAATTCGTTTCAGAAAGAGTGGTACTATATGAAAGAACTTCTTCCGGTGGGCTGTGTCATCATGGCATCCGGTCTGAGCCAGCGCTTCGGCTCCAACAAACTCCTTGCGCCGTTCTGCGGGGAACCGATGCTATGCCGCGCATTTGCGGCGACCGATACTCCAAAGCTTTCGGCCCGCATCGTGGTGACACGTTCGGACGAAGTTGCGCAGCTTTGCCGCTCCCGCAATGTTCCGGTGCTGCTGCATGATCTGCCTGGTCGAAACGATACGGTGCGGCTGGGTCTTTCTGCGCTGCTGGAACAGGTTCCGGAGCTTTTTGGCTGCATGTTCCTGCCGGGAGACCAACCGCTTTTGTGCCGCGAGACAGTGGAAGCCATGGCAGGCATCTCCGGGTGGGATCAAAGAACTCGGCTGGAACGACAAAAAGAAACAGAACGGGAGATCTTCCGTCTGGGATTCCGGGCCCGTAACGACCCGTCTCCCCTTACTGGAAGTCCCGTTCTGTTTGAAAAAGGACTTTTTCAGGAACTGCTCACCTTGCCGCAGGGCATGGGCGGAAGTGTTCTGCTTCGGAAATATCCCGCGCATGTTCACACCGTTTACATTGCGGATCGGAATGAATTGGCCGATGCCGACACGCCCGAAGCACTTGCGCAATTGGAAGCGCTGGCCCGGCAAAAGCTTTGAGCTTTATACTGCCTTGTCATCCTTCGGCAGCAGCACATTCAGCAGGATCGCCACGAACGCAGCCGGAACGATGCCGGACTCGCCGCAGATCAGCTGTAAAGCGTGCGGAGCCTGTGCCAGAATACCGCTGTTGGCACCCATGCCGTAGCCAACACCCAGAGCCACCGAGACGATGGTAAGCTGACGCGGGGTCATCTTTTCCTTGGTGATGAGCTGGATGCCGCTGACCACGATGGAAGAGAACATCATAACGGCAGCACCGCCCAGAACGGCCTGCGGCATAATGGAAATCAGTGCGCCGAGCTTGGGGATCAGGCCGCACAGGATCAGGAAGATGGCACCGGAGGCCAGAGCCATGCGGTTGATCACTTTGGTCATGGCCACCAGACCCACGTTCTGGCTGAAGGAAGTGTTGGGCAGTACACCGAACAGAGCCGCAAAGGAGGAGCCCAGACCGTCACAGATCACACCGCCGGACAGCTCTTTATCGGTGGGCTCACGATTCATGCCGCCCTCCATGACACCGGAGATATCACCCACGGTCTCAACAGCGGTAACAACGAACATGATCATCACCGGCATAATAGCGCGCATATCAAACACGATCTTGACCGGCATCAGCTTGGGAATGGCAAACCAAGAGGCCTGTGCCACCTTATTCCAGTTGAGCACCCATGCCTTGGTAAACTCTACACCATCGGCAGTGACACCGGTGGTGGGCAGCACCAGACCCATGACAAAGGCCGCAACGTAACCGGCCAGAATGCCGATCAGAATCGCGGAAGAGCTGAGGAAGCCCGTGGTCCAGTGCTTGAAGATCAGAATGACCACCAATACGAACAGGGCCAGCAGAAGATTTTCCATGGAGCCGAAGTCTTTTGCGCTGTTGCCGCCGCCAAAGGAATTGATGCCCACCGAGATCAGCGAAAGACCGATGGAAAGCACAACCGTACCGGTGACGACCGGCGGGAAAAACTTGCGCAGAGGCTTGAGGAAGAAGCCCAGCACGCTTTCAAAGATGCCGCCGATGATGGATGCACCCATAATGGCACCATAGGCCAGCACACCGCCGCCCATGCTGCCGACAACACTGTTGAACACGCCGATAAAACCGGAACTGGTGCCCATGATGATGGGCACACTACCGCCCACGGGGCCGATGGTGAACAGCTGTACCAGCGTGACTACGCCGGCCACAAACATGGCACTCTGCAGCAGTGTGACCTGCAGATCTGCGAACTCACCACCCGCAATGCCGCAGGCACTGGTGATGATCAGCAGCGGGGTCAGGTTGCCCACAAACATGGCGCAGACATGCTGCAGACCCAGCGGGATCGCCTGTTTCAGGGACATTTTTGCGTCGAACTGATACGCCGACTCTTCGAGCTTGACTTCCTTCAAATGTTCCACTCTCCTCAAATCTTGACAAAAATCATTCTTTTCGACTGCTTTACCAAAAAAGCGGATTTATTATAGCAAAACTGCGTATCCTTGTAAATTAAGTATGACTTTTTCGTGAACGGCTGTTTCCCGCTGAGAAACACAAAAAGCAGGGCGCTTTGTGGGTTTTTTTCGCTTTGGTCGGAAGAATTTCGCGCAGAACTCCTGCTTTTTTGTTTTGTTTTATTTGATTTTTGTGCGATATGGAAATTTTACAGCGTTCTCAGCCCGTAATCTTTTAAACAGCGCTGGATGCCCTGCTGAGTGGTGTCGAACCGGATGCCGAAGCGTTCCAGTTTTGTGGTGTCCATCACAAGGTTCCGGCCCCAGCTTTCTTCCTCGATCTGCACAGCGATTCCCAGCGTTTCGGCAAACTGCCGGGCGGTGCATACCATGTTTTCGGCATTGCCGCTGCCAAAATTGTATACGCCGCCGGGCAGCGCCATGGCAGGCTCCAGATTTTCGATCACCTGCCGCACATAGGTCACGCCGCGGTGGTCGTTCCGGGAGAAGCGCAGAGCCTCTCCCTTCAGCGCGGCACGCAGAAGATTCAGCGGAAGATTGCCCCGGATGGGCAGCCCATAGCCGGGCAGGTCATACATCCAACTGGCACGCAGATGGACCGAGTCCGGGCAGAGCTCCAGCACACGCTGCTCTGCTTTCAGCTTGTATTGGCCGTAAATGTTTGCGGGATGCAGGGCCAGTGTTTCCGGCAGCGGCCCCTGCTGCTGCACACCAGCATAGACCTGATCCGAGCTGAATGCCACCAGCTTTGCCTTCGTCTGCTGCGCAGCCCGTGCCAGCCAGACTGGCAGCTCCACATTGGCACGGTAAGCTTCTGCCGGATGCTGCGCACAGTAACTGGTATCGGAAAGAGCGGCGGTGTGCAGGATCACATCCGGATGCAAAGCTTCCACCTGTGCACGGGTGAGAGCTTCATCGGCTGTACAGAAAAAGCCTTTTGGAAGGGCGCAAAGCTCGTACTTTCCCTGCCACTGCTGCAAAATGCGGGAGCCGACAAAGCCGCCTGCACCGGTGATAAGAATTTTTTTCATGATAATTTCCTCCTGCAGGGCAATGAAAAAGTGCCCAGCAGCATGACAGCCTGCCGGGCACAAAAATTTTAAAGGAACAGTTCCAGCACGAACACGACGGCACAGCAGGCCACAGATACCTGAAACAGGCTTGCGCCGAACCAAGCAGCTGCAATGCCTACCACCAGCGCCATGGCACCGGCAGCCGGGCTCTGGGTCGCGTTGACAATGGCCGGGAAGGTCATGACCGCCAGCGTCACATAGGGCACATAATACAGAAACGACTGAATGAAGCGGTTTTTGATGGGCTTGCGGATCAGTGTGAGCGGAAGGATGCGGATGGCATAGGATACCAGCGCCATCACTGCAATGTAAATGTAATGATTATGCGTCATGCCCTGCCTCCTGCTCTTCTGGATTTACCGGAAAAAGAACTGCTGCAGCGCTGGAAATGAGCACTGTGAGCAAAATGGTGCGCGTGCCCTCCGAAAGAGCGGAGATACCCGGCAGGTAATTGCACACAAAGCTCAGCGCAAAGCTGATGGCAACAAGTGCAGCTACCACCCTGCTCTTACGCGCCGGAGGAATGATGATGGCAAGGAACATGCCGTAAAGGGCAACGCTCAGCGCACTGACAGCCCGCAGCGGCAGCAGATTGCCCGCAATGATGCCCAACGCTGTACCGATGGCCCAAGCCGGTGCCGCCAGCAGAATGGCACCGTAGGTATAATATGGGTTCAGGCTGCCGGGCCGTGCAATGGTGATGCCAAAAAGCTCGTCTGTCACATCATAACCGATGAGCAGCCTGTGCCAGAAGGGTGTGCCCGGCGCAAAGCGCTGGGCCAGTGCGCAGCTCATGAGCAGATAGCGCGCATTGGCGATCAGTGTGATGATAGCCACTTCCAGATAGGTCGCATTGGCCATGATGATGGCAAATGCAGCGTATTCGCCTGCCGAAGCGTTGTTCAGTAGGCTGACCAGAAAGCCCTGAAACGGGGTAAAGCCTGCCCGGCGGGCCGCAATGCCCAGCGAGAAGGAAACAGCAAAATAGCCCAGCGCAATGGGAACGCCATCCCGCATGCCCTCACAGAAAATCTTTTTGCTGAAAGCCCAAACCGGCCTTTCTGCATTGACAAGCTCCGGGGCAAGGAGCTTACTTTTGGAATTCATCTTTGTTTTTTTACTCCTTTCCTATTTCAAACACCGCTTTTTATTATACTCTCCCGCACACAGAGAAGAAAGGGCTTTTTCACTTTCTTTTCGGCACAAAAGGAAAACGCCGCCTGAAAAGGCAGCGTTCTTCGTCGATTTATGCGCCCGGCACCAGAAAATGCATCGCCTGCGGCAGGACCTGCGTACCGGCTTCCAGCCCATTTGCCGTCAGGATCTGTGCCGGTGACACATGGAACCGTCTGGCAATGCCGAACAACTCCTCCCCTGCCTGTGCATAGTAGATGCGCAGTGCGATCTCCGGGTCCGGAGTCGTCAGCGGTTCGCCCAGCTCAATGCTGCCGATGCCCGAATGTGTGCTCCGGCAGAGGATGGCTCCTTCGGCACGGGCGGTGACCGTCACTTCCAATGTGCCGCCAGTGCAGCTGCACTGGATGTTCTCGGTGCTCAGCCAGCATTCCGGGCTGAACTGTGCACCCGGCGGAGCTTCTACTGCAAGCGGAAAGACAAGCTCCAGTGTTTTTTCGTAGCTTTCCAGCTCAGCAAGACTGTTCTCGGCAAAGGCGGTAGCAACGGCACGCACCGTAAAGGCCCAGCCGTCGCGGTAAGGTGTTACCTGCGCCGGTCCATAAGACACAAAGCAGGCGCGCAGCTGAGCATCCGCATCTGGCAGCGGCCCGGAGGCCGTGGAAGATGCTGTCTCGTTCAGCATACAGGCAAGATCTTCTGCTGCCAATTCCTGCGGCGTGACGGCGGTTTCAAACTGCGTAGAAAAGGCATCCGCTACGTATTGCAGCTGGCAGGGCCGCCATGCGTGCAAATGCATCATCACGCTGGCTGTCAGTTGGCCGCTGGCTTCCTGTTCGCCCTCCGCAAGGGCAAAGCCAACCGGCTCCAGCACGCACACTGTCTCTTATACACATCTCCGAGCCCACGAGACCGGAGCCTATCTCGTA
>ERZ1694706.1091-NODE-1091-length-9588-cov-8.768593_pt1 | contig 9588 bp, 8 predicted proteins | sample MGYA00581716_ERZ1694706 | MGnify/ENA primary metagenome ERZ1694706 (study PRJEB42213, sample SAMN07424529) | human gut metagenome | biome: ENVO:00009003; feature: ENVO:2100002; material: ENVO:00002003 | host: Homo sapiens | place: USA | collected 2014 ... | reverse complement strand
TGGCACGAAGCGTTAATGTCAGCTTGGAAAAATCTGCGGTATTGCGGTTTTCATAAAGATAGGAAACCGTGTAGAGCATTGCTGTCCGTACTACATCTTCGTTTTCTGAAAAGCGTTCCTCGTCCATTCTGCCCACGTCCTTGACCAGTGATTTTGCCGTATCGAGCAGTTGGAGGATGAGCTTGTCATCCTCCTCATAGTCGATACGAAGATAATTTTTAGCTTCGTTCAGGGTAATCATGCTATCACGCCTTTTTGATTGTAAGAGTCTTTACGGCCTCGGGCAGAATCAGCTTGCCGTCCACACGCTGTGATGCAAGAAAACCGACCTGTCCGTTCATAGCGAAAAGCTCATTCAGACGCTTAAGAGAACGTCCCTGTCTGTCAGCCACCCAGTAATAGGAATAGTCGCCGAATGCAATTGCCTTTGCACCAGCCGCAATGGTAGGAGCGTAGACAGAAGTCACATAGGGACGGTTCAGGATGGTGTCGGGAAGTCCTGCACTGACAGAAGGCTGCCAGATAAAATTGCCCGTATTATCCTTGATTTTACGGAGTGCCTTCACGGTCTGCTCATTCAGCACCCACACAGCTTTCTTGCGATACGGACTCTTGAGGGAGTAGAACAGCTCGATTACATCATCAAAAGTGATGGTCGCCCCCGTTGTGGTTGCACCGTTTTCCGCACCGCCTGTCGCAGCAAAAATGCCGGTAGGCTTGCCCTTACCGTCACCGATGAGGAACGCTTCCTCTTCCTTCGTGCCGATTCTTCTTGCAAATTCCTTTGCAATATATGATGGCAGGTCAAACACGCTGTCATTGAGAAGCTCCTCAGAGATCTTAATCGCAGTACCGACCTTGTAAGCGGAGAGGGAAATCTGACCAAATGCATCATCGGAGAGGGTATATGCCTCTTCCTCTTCGATCCAGCGTGCCTCACCCTTCTGCGTGATAACAGGGATTTTACGGTCTCCACTTGATGTCTGAATCTTTGTAGCGAGTGGACGGAATACGTTTTCCTCTTCAAGTGCAGAAATGAGCTTTCTTTCAAACTCGTCCGGCACAAGATAGCCGCCTTCGGTATCTTCGCCAATCTGCAGAGCATTTCTCACATCGGCAAAATTACGGTTGCGGATGTTGTTCCAGAAAGCAGTACGATATGCATCCGATGCAATGCCGGTCTTGGTATCACTGTGAGTGGATGCGTTCGGCTTGTTCTGAATCGGCGTAGAAGTAGGCTTGTTCATTTCTGCCTCAATCTGAGCCTGTCGTTCCAGCCGCTGGATTTCCTTGCCGTATGCCACGATCTGCTGCTCCATGGCATCGTATGTCTTGCTGTCCTCTTCCGAAAGCAGACCGCTTTCATTTCGCTTGGAATCCAAAAAGTCACGGGCAGTATCCCATGCCTTGTTTCTTTTTTCTCTCAGTTCCTGAATTGTCATAGTATCAGTCCTCCTGTATTTTTAATATTTCAAAAGCTCCAGCCGCTTGTCCAATTGGTTGATCGGCGTGCCTTTGGATGCAGTTGCAGAAATCTTCTGCAGAAAAGAATCCAGCGTTTTGGATGGTGTGTACAGCATGGATGCTGTGCTTTCCTTCTTTTTCTCATCCGGCTCTTCTTCCGAAGATTCCTCTGTTTTTTCTGGTTCTTCTTCTGGAACAAACGGATTCTTTTTAGAAAAGAGAATGCCGTCTACAAATCCCAGCTGCAATGCTTTTTCTGCATTCATCCACGTTTCTTCATCCATCAGCCTTGCGATCTTATTGCGGCTGAGATGCGATTTTTCTGCATAAGCATTGATAATGGATTCCTTGACTTCGTCCAGAAGTGCGATGGCTTTCTCCATATCTGCCTTGTTGCCCATGGCACAGGTCATCGGATTGTGGCACATCAGCATTCCGGTCGGTGAAATCAAGGTTTCTTCTCCAGCCATCGCCACCACAGAAGCCGCAGAAGCGGCAATGCCGTCAATCTTGACCGTAACCTTGCCCGGATGGTTTCGAAGCATGGTATAGATCTGACTGGCGGCAAACACATCGCCGCCCGGCGAGTTGATAAAGACGGTCACATCACCGCTGTGTTTTTGCAGTTCCGAGCGGAACATGGCAGGGGTGATGTCATTTTCAAACCATGTACTCTCCGCAATCGCACCGTACAAATACATCTCCGATGCACCGGTTTCTTCGTTGCGTACCCAGTTCCAGAAACGATTATTCTTCATGGGTCGTTTCCTCCTTTTCATTTTTCTTTGCAAATGCACCTGCATCAGCAAGTTTGGTAAAGCTGCCGTTTACGAGATACAGATTTCCGCCCTGTTCTTCCGGCACCAGATTCATATCCTCCAGTTCCCGAATGTCATTGGTGGACATCCAACCGTTCTGTCTGGCGGTAGCATAGCCCTGCATTCTGGAAGCGTAGTCACCACGCAAAAGCCCCTCTACATTGAATTTGATGAAGTATTTGCCTTTCTCTGAATCGGAAAGCAGATCTTTCATCATGCCTTGCTCCCATCGAACAATCCACGGGTCAAGACTGTACTTCACGAAATCCAATGATAGATGTTCCACGTTACTGAATGTGGCATGGTCTAAATCACCGATCATATGGAGCGGCACTCTGTACATTCTTGCAATTTCCTCAATTTGAAACTTTCTGGTTTCCAGAAACTGAGCCTCATTGTTCGGAATTGAGATCGGCGTAAACTTTACGCCTTCTTCCAGAACAGCAACTTTGTGTGCATTTCTGCCACCATAGGCTCTGTGCCATGCATCTCTTAATTTATCGGGATTTTTGATTACTCCAGGATGTTCTAACACACCGCTTGGATTTGCGTTGTTTCCGAAAAAAGACGCACCATAATCCTCACAGGCGATAGAAATGCCGATTGCATTTTTCGCAAGTGCAATCGGCGAATATCCAACCAGCCCATCGAAACCTAAACCCGGAATATGCAAAATTTCATCGGCGTAAAGAATGATGTCGCCCTGTTCTTTCAGATTCGGATTTGCTTCATCATAACGGCTGTAAATGTATATCAGGCGGTTTTTCTCATCACGGTCAACCTTCATCTTATCCGGCATCAGAGGATACAATCCTAAAACATCACCTCTGCCGTTACGGATAATCTGTGCATAGGCATTACCGTAAATCAGCAGATGGGACATTAAGGTTTCTCTGAAAACAAAAGAAGTCATTTCAGGATTTGGCTGATCGTGGAGCAAAAAGTAAAGCGGGTGCTGTGGCACTCGCTCTTTTCCGCTATCGTTGTATTTGTACAAGTGTAGTGGCAGCTGTGCAATCGCTTCTGACAGTACACGCACACAGGCATACACCGCAATATGCTGCAAGGCTGTTCTGTCGGTGACACGTTTGCCGCTGTTCGCTCGTCCGAAAAAATATGTGTAGGACGGTGAATCATAGCTGTTGGTCGGCTTATCTCTGGACTTAAAAAGTCCGGTGAAAATTCCCATAAAAATCAACTCCTTTAGACGTAAAAAGCACCTTTCGTTAGAAAGGTGCTTTTGTGTTTACTTTGCAAATAAAGTCATTTGACGCATAGTCAAAACGCTATTGTTCAAGTAATCGTATTTGCCATGATAATAACTGTTAATTTGTCGGATTATGCTTGCGTCATTTAACTCGATGATTTTCAACGAATTATAATCAATGCCTGTACCGTCAAACCTACCTATTATAAAGCGATTGAATTCATCTCCATTTGACAAAAGCAAATCGAATAAGACATCACATGGAGTTTGAAGCATTGATGTCAACTCGCAAGAAATGTTCGATAATTCTTGTAGTGGATTTTCAAATGATATTGCATAGACTATGGCAGAAAAAAAAGTGGATTTAGCCTGTTTTATCTCATATGTCATACACAACACCTCCTCATCGCACTTATGAAACTATGCTATAGTATATCCTTTCTTGATGTAACTAATCACCTCCATAAACTTATCATATGCAACATCACGGCTGGTGATGATTGCAGTCTGAAAATCGTCTCCGGATGCATGACCATATGGATGCCTATTTTTATTGTAAAACACATATAATTTTCTCAGTAATTCTGCAACATCACTTGAAAGTGAATCTGCATAATGTTGAGTCATGATTATAGAACCGTCTTTTGTATAAAAATATTCTTTAAAGCCATCATGCCCCTCGCAATTAAGCCCGTTCTTTTTGAAGATTTTTTTAATGAATCCTTCGTAGGCTCTATAGGCAGGAAAAACCAAACAAGAATAGTCAGGAAAAGGAATATTAACCTTGAATTGAATAAATGAGGATGCTAAAATTGCTTTATGAGTAGAAGGGAAATAATTAAATACTTCTTCTCCTAACACACTTTTCATTTCTTCATAGATAGCGTCTTTTTCAATCGAAAGATTACACATTTCAAGATGATTATCTACAAGTGAATCTGTATCTTCAATTGACTCGGCAACTAACGAAAGAATGTCTTGGAATAAATAAAGCGGTTTTCCTTGAACTTGTAATCTTTTGGTGTTGCAAAAATACTTTAATGTAACATGGTCACCAAGAACGCCTTTAATCCTGTATAATTTATACTTAGGTTTTCCAGGTTCGTCAAATTCTGAAGAATTGTCTATGCTGTTACCGTCGCTTGTAAGCAGGCCAATTACAGCTTCAAACTCTTCTTTAGATATTTTAATTGAAAATCCATTTGCATAAGGGGAGTCTTTTAATGGGTTTTCTATTTGAGATAAAAGATATTCAGCAATCTTTTCGGAAACGAATGGATTCGGACCGACTTTAAAAGAAATAGTATATCTTCCTTCAGAACACTTTATAAAATCAATCTGTGCTTTTTTTTCTATGCTGTCAACATAAAACTGAATTCTTTCAGGAATATCTTTTCTTGTAATAGTGAAGTCACCATTGAGATTGCTTTCACACCACAATTCGATTAATCCTTGCATTTTTTCTATGTTCAACATCAATTTGGAGAATGGATTTTTTGCCATTTGCTTTAAAGTTCACCTCGAATTCGCTTTGTGTCTATTCATATAGATTCTATCATATCCAAAGTCAGATGTCAATAGATGTCTTGAAAAATTCCACGGTAATTTCTCCAGTAAACAAACTGCTATAAAATCATAAACGCATTATGGAACTGGAGCAAAAATCCATATGTTTTGAACGGAAAAATGCTAATGCAAACACTAAATTTCTCCTCTCAAATCCTTCATTTGATATGTTTATTCATAGTTTGTTCGCTCATGAAATTACCGTGTGAAAAATTCACAAAATCAACATCTCCCTCTCATCATAAACACTCACCCCAGAATTACCAAGTCCACAGCGAATTGCACGGTCAAGAGCCATAATCATGGCAACTGCACCGTCAATCTTCTCTGTGGATTTTTCTTTGTCCGGCTTGATGTTTCCTGCAGGGTCACGCCTGATGAAAATGTTATCCATCATCCACCTTAAAACAGGGTGTCCATTGTGGGCAAGCGTCTGTTCCAAGGTCAGTTTCATCAATTCCTTGGTCGGCGGTGACATATCTTTGTAACCCTGTCCGAACTGCACCATCGTGAAGCCAAGTCCCTCCAGATTCTGTGACATCTGCACTGCACCCCAACGGTCAAAAGCAATTTCTTTGATATGGAATTTCTGCCCCAGTTCATCGATGAAGTTTTCGATAAAACCGTAGTGAACCACATTTCCCTCAGTGGTTTTCAGGTAGCCCTGCCGTTCCCATACATCATAAGGAACGTGGTCACGTCTTACTCTGAGGGGCAGTGTTTCCTCCGGTAGCCAAAAGTAGGGAAGAACATAATAATGCTCGTCATCATCTGTTGGAGGAAAGACAAGCACAAATGCCGTTATATCTGTTGTGCTGGAAAGGTCAAGTCCACCATAACAAATACGCCCAGCAAGCATCTCTTCATCAAAAGAAACCTTGCATTTATCCCACTTTTCCATCGGCATCCAACGCACCGCTTGTTTTACCCACTGATTCAAACGCAGTTGCCGAAACGCATTTTCCTCGCCCGGCGTTTCTTTTGCAGAGTTACACGCAGCCACCACCTTATCCATGCCGATGGTCTTATCCAGACTTGGATTTGCTTTTTTCCAAACCTTCGGATCAGTCCAGTCCTCGGATTCATCAGCACCATAAATGACCGGATAGAAAGTCGGATCATGCTTTCTGCCTTCCAGAATGTCTTTCGCCTTTTGATGTACTTCATAGCAGATTGAATTTGTGTCAGTGCCGGCTGTGGTGATGAGAAAATACAAAGGCTGCATTCTGGCATCGCCAGAGCCTTTGGTCATAACATCGAACAGCTTTCTGTTCGGCTGCGTATGCAGTTCATCAAACACAACTCCGTGGATGTTGAAGCCGTGTTTGCTGTATGCTTCAGCGGAAAGTACCTGATAAAAGCTGTTTGTAGGAAGGTATACGATGCGTTTTTGTGATGCCAAAATTTTCACTCGCTTGGAGAGTGCCGGACACATTCGCACCATATCTGCCGCTACATCAAATACAATGGCAGCCTGTTGACGGTCGGCAGCACAACCGTAAACTTCGGCTCTTTCCTCACCGTCACCGCAGGTAAGCAAAAGTGCAACAGCGGCGGCAAGTTCTGACTTACCATTTTTCTTCGGAATTTCAATATATGCTGTGTTAAATTGCCGATAGCCGTTCGGTTTCAGAACCCCGAACAAATCACGGATAATTTGTTCCTGCCAGTCCAGCAGTTCAAATTTCTTTCCAGCCCATGTGCCTTTGGTATGGCTGAGGCACTCAATAAAAGAGACGGCATAATCTGCCGCCTTTTTATTGTACTTGGAATCTTCCGCCATAAAGCGTGTCGGTTTAAATCTTGCCATTGTTCTCACCCCCAACAAAAAAGACCTGCCAAAAAGCAAGTCTGCATCATTTATTTTAACGCCCTCAAGGGGCAGTTTTGTAATCGAGATTCCATTCCGTAGAGTAGACGGACGACATTACTGCCGCCGCCCCTCGACAGAACCGTACGTGCCCTATTAAGGCATACGGCTCTTCAAACAATCTTTACAGACCAATTCCAGATGTTCTTAGTTATCTTAGGCTTTGGAATGTGATAATCCCAAATCTTATTAAATTTTCCCCATCGCATATATGCTCGTTCACTTCTGCGATTCAGCATCTTGTGCGTGACATATTTTAAATATTCATAGAACTTTCGCATCTGCGTATAATTTCCATTCACGCCATAGTAATTGTAATGCCCTAACAGACTTACTCTGATTAACTTCATTGTTTCAGTCACATTCTTGTTGAGACGTGTTTTCAACCACTCTTTTGCTTTTTGCCGTTTCGCTTTCAATTTCTTCTTGCTGGTACGGATTCCGACACGATATTTTCCTTTCGCTGTATGCGTGTTAAAGAATGTAAATCCCAAAAAGTCAAACTCCTCTTTGTTTTCTGCAAATCTTCCGAATTTGAAAATTCTCGTCTTTTCCTCCGCAAGTTCCAGTGAAAACTTTGCAAGTCTTGGCTTTAATGCCGTCATAACTTTTTGTGCATCGTCCCAGTACTGGAACATAATGATAAAGTCATCTGCATATCTGACATAATAAATTTGTCCTCTAATATGCTTCTTTACTGCGGTTACCCACAAGTCAAGCACATAATGCAGATACACATTCGCTAGAATCGGGGATATTTGCCCACCCTGCGGTGTCCCCTTATCACTTTCATGATATTCTGTTCCTTCCATGATTCCCGCAATCAGAAACCGCTTTACATAACGCAGAAAATTTTTGTCATCAATATCATTTGCGAGAAACTTCATCATCCAGTCATGATTTACATTATCAAAGAATCCTCTGATGTCTGCTTCCAGCACATAATTAACCTTTCGGCACATTATCACTTGATTGATATATGCTACTGTGTCATGAGCACTGCGATTCGGGCGGAATCCCATGGAACAGTCAAGGAATCTTGGCTCGTATACCTGATTCAGTATATCTGCCATTGCTCCCTGTACAAGTCTGTCCTCATAAGCTGGTATTCCCAAAGGTCTCATTTTCCCATTGCCTTTGTCGATATAGGCTCTGCGTACTGGTAATGGTCGGTATTGTAACTTCTTCATTTCTTGTACCAGTTTACCAATATTTTCATTAACATGGGTTTCATACCTCTGTTTGTCCACCTTATCGATACCGGGGGCTTTATGCAGCTTTTGATGTCTATGCTGTGCCATAAGATTTTGTTCATTGACATTGTGCATCAGATTCTGCACTTTTGCGTATCGTCTGGATTGGCTGCTTATTCTCATTGAGTTCGTTTCCATCTGATTTGACCTCCTGTGTCACACATGTTTCTTCTTTGAGAACGATTATTTGCTGTCCCCTTCACTCCATCTGCTTTCACAGACTTCGCAGTTATTATGAGACAGTCCGACTTCTGACAGACCATCGGAATTTCTCCGCACTTTATGTACTTCAATTTTCCTACCTCAACTTAGGAATCCGTCAGACCTCCCAGGTATGCATAAGATACCTTGTATACTCGCCACGCCCTCGGACCCCGGTGGAATCAGCAGTTTCTCGCCTAACAAATCTGCTGATGCTGTCTGCTGCAACAATGACTGCATCGACTTCCGCTAACAACATAAATTACGGGGCTCTATAGCTTCACGCTTTCGCATTGCGGCTCTCATACTCCATTGCCTACGCTTAAATCTAACCTCACGGCTTCAACTCCAAGGCTATGTACTGACTGCTTGCTATGCTTTATCAGGTCGAGAATTTCACCCGACTATATCTTATGCACCGAACTGGCGCACCATTGTAACCATATTACCATACAAAAGCAAGGATAGCAAGCGGCTAAACAGACAGAAAAAACGTAGAAATTTCGCCGTTTTCTTGTGTAAGATACACCAATAGAAATTTTTCCGGTACGACCGCCAGAGCCTTTCGGCTCCGGCTTTTTTGTGTGGAATTTTGTTTGGTTTAGTTGTACTGCTTCAGCAGAATTGCAAGGGCGGTTTCAGTTTCCGCATCCGTCGGCGGTACATCCAAGCCACGGTCGAAGTTGAAAACCGTTTCAGCATTTCGCCGCAGTGTGATCTTGGAGGCTCTGCCTTCCTCGTAGCCGTAAATGGAAGGCTCCTCATAGTGTTTCACCCAGTAGTGAAATACGCTTGCTCCAACCCGAATCGTTCCTTCTGTCCACATTGTTTTTTCCTCCTGTTTTCGTTGTTTTTGCCTCTTGGCATGATGTATATTACCATAAACCAAAGGGGAAGTCAACGAAATTTCCAGCATATTCTGCACAAAGATGAAAGCAGAAAATTGTGTATGATACCAACCAAAAAAGCAAGCCCCACGTTGCCCTGTGTGGGGCATTTGTGGGAAAGGGAAAACCACTTGGAGGAAACAAAACCACGCCGGACAGGGGCAACACAGCGGCTGTACGAGCCGCAGCCCCTTTCGGGGCTTTGGTCTTGGATTGTGGGTTTTGGGTTACCGTCCGGTCTGGCACTCCCATTCAAATTCGCAGGCGTTTTCGTACTCCTCATCGAAAAGGGCATCGTCATCGATTTCCTTTTCCGTAAAGT
>ERZ1694706.1089-NODE-1089-length-9604-cov-7.555974_pt1 | contig 9604 bp, 5 predicted proteins | sample MGYA00581716_ERZ1694706 | MGnify/ENA primary metagenome ERZ1694706 (study PRJEB42213, sample SAMN07424529) | human gut metagenome | biome: ENVO:00009003; feature: ENVO:2100002; material: ENVO:00002003 | host: Homo sapiens | place: USA | collected 2014 ... | reverse complement strand
ATAATGACTAATTGATAATTAATAATGAAAAATTAATGATGAGTAGTTGGATACGCGAAGGTTTAATTATTCATTCTTAATTCTTTAATTTGCAAAACTATGGATTTGTTCGAAAGAGTCAGCGAAGACATTAAAAACGCAATGAAGGCGAAAGATAAAGTCGCCCTTGAAACACTGAGAAACGTGAAGAAGTTTTTCCTCGAAGCGAAGACCGCTCCGGGAGCCAACGATACATTGACAGATGCCGATGCATTGAAGATCATGCAAAAGCTCGTCAAACAGGGTAAGGATTCCGCCGCTATCTACGTGCAGCAGGGACGTCAGGATTTGGCCGATGTCGAACTGGCACAGGTAGCCGTTATCGAAAAGTACCTGCCGAAACAGATGTCTGCCGAAGAGCTGGAAGTCGAGCTGAAGGCAATCATTGCACAGGTCGGGGCTACCGGTCCGAAGGACATGGGTAAGGTAATGGGCATTGCCTCCAAGGCATTAGCCGGAAAAGCCGAAGGACGTATGATCTCGGAAGTCGTTAAAAAACTTCTGAATTGAAGATTGGAAATGGAAAATTGAAAGATAAAGAAGAATTGTTTTATTTTTCAGTTTTCCATTTTCAATTTTCTCTCTCTTGTTGTATCCTTATCAATCTAATTTTCAATTCTCAATTTTCCATTTTCAATTACCGATTATGATTACTTTTGTTTGTTGCCTTATTGCACTCATCGTAGGTTATTTCGTCTACGGTAAATTCATCGAACGTATTTTCGGCATAGATGCCAAACGGCAGACTCCTGCCTATACGCACCAGGACGGCGTGGATTATATTCCGATGCCAACTTGGAAAGTCTTTATGATCCAGTTTCTGAACATCGCCGGACTGGGACCGATCTTCGGCGCCATTATGGGAGCGAAGTTCGGAACCGCTTCTTTCCTGTGGATCGTGTTGGGAAGTATCTTTGCCGGTTCAGTACACGATTACCTGTCCGGGATGTTGTCCCTGCGTCATAACGGGGAGAGCTTGCCTGAGATTATCGGCCGTTACCTGGGCGTGAACTTCAAGCAGTTCATGCGTGGTTTTACGGTAATCCTGATGGTGCTGGTCGGCTCCGTGTTTGTGGCCGGGCCTGCCGGCTTGCTGGCAAAGCTGACACCGGAACATCTGGATACTACTTTCTGGATCATTGTCGTGTTCTTGTATTACATCCTGGCGACCTTGTTGCCGGTCGATAAGATTATCGGAAAAATCTATCCTTTGTTTGCTGCCGCTTTGTTGTTTATGGCGATCGGCATTCTGGTGATGTTGTTCGTCAATCATCCGCCGTTGCCTGAAATCACGGACGGGATGCCGAACACCTATCCCGGTCATCTGCCTATCTTCCCGATTATGTTCGTCAGCATTGCCTGCGGTGCCATTTCCGGTTTTCACGCGACACAAAGTCCGTTGATGGCCCGTTGCATCAAGAATGAGAAGTACGGACGTCCTATTTTCTTCGGCTCCATGATTACGGAAGGTATCGTTGCGTTGATCTGGGCTGCTGCTGCTACTTATTTCTATCATAACAACGGTATGGGTGAAAACAATGCTGCCGTTGTCGTCGACAGTATTACGAAAGAATGGCTCGGTACGGTAGGTGGTATATTGGCAGTCTTAGGTGTGATCGCCGCCCCAATTACCTCCGGTGATACGGCGTTTCGTTCGGCCCGCCTGATTGTGGCGGACTTTCTGCATCTTGAACAGCGCAGTGTCTCCAAGCGGCTCGTGATTTGCATTCCTTTGTTCTTGGTGGCTATCGCTCTTTTGCTTTACAGCCAGAAAGACAAGGATGGTTTCGATATGATTTGGCGCTATTTTGCTTGGAGTAACCAGACACTCGCGGTGTTTACCTTATGGGCATTGACTGTCTACTTGGTGATCTCGAAGAAGCCCTATATCGTTACGCTGATTCCGGCTTTGTTTATGACGGCTGTCTGCTCGACATACATCTTTGTCGCTCCTGAAGGCTTAGGCATGGAAAACGGCATTTCACAGATTATCGGCTTTGCCATAACAATCGTTGTTTTAGCCTTCTTCCTGGTTTGGAAGAAGAAGACCGGCAATATATAATATAGTAGGACCGGTCTTCTCTGGTACTCAAGGATGGCCGATGCAGCCTGCTCCTTTGCCCGGAGTAGACCGGACGGTTAAGCCTTGATTTTTGGGTTACTTTTGGATCAAGCCAAAAGTAACAAGTAAACCATTATTTACCAGAAATCGAAGGAAAAATGTCAGAACTGTAAACTGAGGCTTGGCGGCAATCTCTTATCTTTATCCACAGAAACATATAAAAGGATAACTACCATGAAAAAACTGATAAGTTTAGTCAGCCTCTTTTGCCTGTCGGTCTTTTTACCTTTGTCTGTTATGGGAGAGCCCATTGACCGGGAGGCCGTTGTCAAGCGGCATCGCGTGTGTACGACCGGGACGCTTCTGAAAAGTCCGGCACAAGTAGGTAACGGCAAGTTTGCCTTCGGGATGGATATAACCGGATTGCAGACTTTCGTCCCCTTCAACACCCTGTCCGACTGGAGCTGGCACAGTTTCCCCCTCCCCGAAGGGATGAGAGCCGAAGATTACCGTCCGGTTGTCGTGGAGACGCACGGCAAAAAGATTGCTTATGAACTCCGCAATCCCGACCAGCCCGAGCTGTCCGAATGGCTGACCAAGAACCCTCATCGCTATAACCTGGGCCGTATCGGTTTCCGTCTACTGCGTGAAGACGGTACGGAAGCGCGGGAAATTGACCTGGGCAATGCCCGGCAGGAAATCGATCTGTGGACAGGTGTCGTCTATAGCCGTTTCGAACTGAACCGCAAAGAGGTGAAAGTGCGTACCGTCTGTCATCCCGATAAAGATATGATCGGAGTCAGTATCGAGTCCGAACTGTTGAACGATGGTAATATGAGCATCTATCTCGACTTTCCTTATCCCGACGGACGCTATTTCAAACATTACATAGGACGCTACGACACGATCTCTGGCCATACTTCCACCTTCGAGAAGTTGGCTCCGAACTCGGTCCGTATCGCCCGTACGATGGATGACACGCACTACTACGCCACCCTTGACTGGACCGGCCCTGCCACTTTCAGCCGTGAATCTGAAAAGGAGCATACCTTCCTCCTCCAGCCCCGGCATACTTCCACCTTTTCCTTTACCTGCTGCTTCTCTCCTGAACCGGTCGCCGATGTGACCGAGTCGGTTGCCTCTATCGAACGGAAGAGTGCTGCCAGTTGGGAGAAATACTGGCGTTCGGGAGCTGCCGTCGACCTCTCCGGAAGCAAAGATCCCCGCTGGCTGGAACTGGAGCGGCGTATTGTCCTCTCGCAGTACTTGATGCGTGCAAATGAAAGCGGACTGTTCCCACCTCAGGAATCCGGTTTGGTGAATAACGGCTGGTTCGGCCGTTTCCACTTCGAGATGATTTGGTGGCATGGTGTGCACTACGGGTTGTGGAACCGGATGGAATGTTTTGATAACTATCTGAACGTCTATAAGGACTTTATGCCGAAGGCCCTTGAACGCGCCAAGAGCGAAGGTCGTAGCGGTGCACGTTGGCCGAAGTGCACCGGAAACTTCAACCGCGAATGGCCGGGTAGCGCCCATGCCTATCTGATCTGGCACGAACCCCATCCGATCTACTTCGCCGAGATGCAATACCGTCAGAAACCTGCTCCCGAAACATTGGAGAAATGGAAAGACGTCGTGCTGAACACGGCCGATTATATGGCAGATTACCTTTTCTACGACAAAAAGACGAAACAATATGTCCTGGGTCCTCCTGTCGTTGTCGTTTCCGAGAATACGGACCCGTTGCAGACCATCAATCCGATTTTCGAGTTAGGCTATTTCCGCTACGGCTTGCGCACGGCGTTGGAATGGGCGGACCGGCTGGGCCTGTCGGAAAAAAGAACGAAGAAATGGAAGGAAGTACTTTCGAAGATGGCTCCCCTTCCCGTTGCCGACGGCGTCTATACTACCTACGAGGGCATCCCCGATATGTGGACAAAATATACCTACGAGCATCCGGCCCTGACCGGTGTCTACGGCATGTTGCCTGGTGATGGGGTAGACCAGCCGACTTTCAAGCGCACGTTGGAGAAAGTCAGCAAAGAATGGCAATTCAATCGCATATGGGGCTGGGATTTCCCGATGTTGGCCATGGCTGCCGCCCGTACGGGACAGCCGGCACTGGCTATTGACATGCTGATGCACCCTTCCGCCGGATTCCAGTTCGACGAACATGGTTTGGCGACAGGCGGTCCGTTTCCCTATTTCCCTTCCAACGGAGCGTTGCTGACGGCAGTCGCCATGATGTGTGGCGGTTGGGACGGCTCGGAGGGTGAGGCTCCCGGTTTCCCGAAAGACGGGAGCTGGACGGTCCGCTACGAAGGGTTTGTGCCGATGCAGTAATAATGGCCGTTTGGGGGAGGAAAATCGGGCAATCACCGAAAAACAAACAAATAGGCATCGGATCAAAAACGGATAAGTATCCCTCTGAAACGTAGTAAGCATCAAGGATTTCCTTGAAAAAGACCGATTTTTGAACCAAAACGGGACTGATGAAATTTAAGACTTGGTAATTGGGAAAATAATTTATTGTAAATCAAGTGATTGGTGGGTCAAAAAATGACTAAAAAAAACGTTCCTTTAAATTTGTCATTTTCCCGAGACAAAAATACGCATTCCTTTTTAAACCACAACTCTTTTCTGTAAAAAAATTCGTACCCCTATATCCTTTCTTATCAATTAGATAGCAATTGGAGTACAAAAAACCATCTTTCCAATACGAACTTCGAAGATAGGCAAAAAAAATGACTAAAAAAAAGGAACGTTTTTGCTATCAAAGTACAAATGTTAACACGTGTACATTATATATACGTGTACATAATGATAGTAAGAAGTAAGAACTGATATTTCAATTAACTGTATTATTAATATTAAAATTTAGATTATGAACAAGAGATTTTCTACTCTCGTTGCTGCCTTCGCAGCAATTGCTACTGTCTCTTATGCACAGATCGGTGACAAGTATGTGCATTTGAAGGCTAGTTCTACTTACCTGACTTGGGATAAGGCTTCTTTGGCAGACTTTGTGGCACTTGGTAGTAAAGGTACTACTAAGGCGGATATGGACTCTGCTTTGTGGAAAGCCAATTTGGTTCGTGTCAATATGCCGGGTAATGACTCTATCTACACATTGACGAACAAAGCTACTCAGAAACAGCTTTCTTTCTCTGCTAAATTGAATGGCGCAGATAAATTCGGTACGGCTATTGCTGCTGGTATTAGCGAATTTAAAATTAAACATGGTACGGGTGGTTATAGTATTATCGGTACAACTACTGATGGCAAGTTGGTTGAGATGACTCAAACTTCCGGCTTGTTGATGGTTGATGGCAAAACTGACAAAGCTGGTACAACAGGTACGGCTGCTGTTTTCACAGTAGAAGCAGCTGAAGCAAATTATGATGTAACAAAAGCAGACCTTGCTCCGGTTCTTCCTTCATTCAAATTTGACTTTGCCGGTCGTGACGGTGGTCTTTTCACTGCTAATGAATTGATTCCGGTTCCTGTCGGTAACAAATTCCGCTTCCAGGTAGTTGGTCAGGAAAACAGCACGAAGGGTACAAAGAAGCCGCAGTATATTACAATCGATACTGTAATGGTGGGTACTGCCGCTTCTGTAAAAGCTGCTTCTTTCCAGTTGGATACAACTATTACTGTTACATCTTCTGCATATAAAGGTGCTTTGAATGAAGGTTTGCAGACATTTACTTTGAAAATGGACTTGGGTAACGATTCTATCGTTATGACAACTGATTCTATTGTTCGTTTCAATACAGCTGGCGAATTTGAAGTTGCAGATCATGGTGCTGGTTCAGGAGTTACTTATCTTGTAGGTTACAAGAGCTTTGATGGTAGTGCTAAGTTGGTTGTAGACTCTATCCAGATCAATGCTCCGCTTATCACAATCTCTAAAGGTACTCCGGTTAAACTGGCTGGTGGAACAGGTGTTTATTCTTTGCAGTTTAAAGGTACAGGCGGTAATGCAACTAATAATGATAAGTATTTGACTGGTACAAGTGGTACTTATGCCGAAGCTGCTTCTGTATATGTTCCTTCTACTCAGTTCTATGTAAAGGAAAACGAAGATGGTACTTATTCTGCTCAGGCTCGTGATATTGTCTCTGCAACTGTTTCTTCAGGCGTTACCACAGGCTCTAATGGTGAAAGTTTAGCTGTTGTTGCTCCGGCACAACCGTTTACAAATCAACCTTTGTACGCAGTAGATGCAGCTAAGAGCATTTACACTACTGTTGGTGGTGATACTTTGGTATTCACAAAACTCGATGTAGATATGGCTAACAAGCACATCGGTTACAAGTACTATACAAAAGAAGAAATGGGTTACGGTGCTGTTAAGTTCAATCTGGCTTCTAAAGCTGCTGATGATATCTATTTGACTTTGGTTCAGGATTCTGTAATTGCTGGTGCTAAAGGTGCTGACAAAGCTGTTGAATTGCGTCTGATGGAAGGGGCTGATTTGGCTACTGTTGGTGATACTATTTATTATGGTGCTCAGGCTTTAGGTGATACATTGGTTCGTGTTGCTTATGCAATGGAAAAAGCTTATAATGCTGAAGGTCGATTTGCTTATGAAGGCGCTGTTGTAAAATTGACATCTTCTACTAACGGAGCTGTTAATGAAAATCAAAAACGTTTCTTCTTCGCAGAAAATCCTGTCGGTGGCTCTTATAAGGTGGTAGCTGCTAATGAAAATACTGCTAAGATGGTTACAATGAATATCTCTAATCTTACTGTAACTTATGATAATCCGACTGCAAGTGTTGAAACTTACTTCAACATCGAAGGTGCTGAAGCTCCTGTCTATGCTAAGGTTGATGCAGGTCATTACAATGTAGTAAACGGTAGTGAAATGTTGACTGCTTCTGCTGGTATCGCTAAGATGTTGCGCGTAGGTGACGAACTGAAAGCTGCTGCTGATGATTCTGACTTCTCTCTGTATGTTGACTCTGCTTATGTGAATCGTGGCGATGACAATACAGAATATGGTTACTACATCTACAAAGGTGCAGAAGTTAAGAACGACACAATCGTTGGTAACGTTTTGGCTGCTAAGGGTGACTTCGTTGCAAACAATGCTACAGGCGACAGCGCAATCTTCCGTGGTGTAACTGTTGTTGCTGATACGATTGCTTATACTGGCGATCTGAAAGATGGCAAACAGAATAAATATAAAGTAAGAGATGCTAAGAATACTTCTCTTGTTGGCTTCAAAGTTGTTGACGGTGAAGGTTATGAAATCGTAGCTCTTAATACAAACAAGAGTTTGGCTGTAGTTAACGGTACGGTTATCTTCTCTAACACTGTTGCTCCTCAGGTATTTACTTTGGACGCTGCTGAAGCTCCTACTGCAAACGAAGGTGTTGAAGTATCTGAAGTGAAAGTGATCGCTACTGAAGGTGGTGTTCAGATCGTAGGCGCTACCGGTAAGAAAGTTGTTGTCAGCAACATTTTAGGCCAGGTAGTGGCTAACACAGTTATCACTTCCGACAACGCAACTATCGCTGCTCCTCAGGGTGTGGTTGTAGTAGCTGTTGAAGGCGAAGAAGCTGTTAAAGCTATTGTTAAGTAATTGGCAAATAGATTGTAAAAGTGTCGCGTACATCAGTGCGCGGCACTTTCGAAATATTAAAATCAAATAATTCTAAGATTCATCGTGTGGTATTCCCGGAACACATCAGCTTTTACAGCTCTCCGTCCGGATCGACCAATTACCCCGCGAGGGCGAACAAGCGGTGAATATTAATACTAAAGTAATGAAATTAAAAAAAGTTCATCTGCTCTCCCTCTGTGAAGACCGAAGCAGACAAAAAACAATCCCCTGTAGTCAATGATTGCAGGGGATTCGTTTTTTCTGGAAAGAAATAGGAAAGATACTTGATCTTCCGTCCTTTATGACGATATATTTACCGTCGAAGTAACAGGGCAACCGCATCAAAATTTTCCAATATGACGTTTTATCATATTGTTGAATAGGTATTAAATTGGCGAAATACGGTTCTTCATTTCACAAAAGCCCTCTCTTTATTTAGCAGAAACAAGCAGATAATTCCGTAAACACCCCCATGTTGCCATCCTTAACATCCGGGTGTAGAGAGCCGGTACATCCGGGTGTAAGAGGGGGTAACATGGGGATGTCCGGCAACTAAAGTACTGTGCCAGACAATAAAAACTACCCGGTTTTACCTATTTTATAGCCGTTTTTACATAAAATAATCGAGTGGTTTGCAGGGATGGAAATAGGGTGTTTATTGTTTTTGTTATTTGTAATGTATTAATATACAGTTGTATATAAGCGGAGTGCCTATTTTTATCCAAATTGCCAGTGATAGGGTAGTGATGCCGTAGTGATAGAGAAAACGGGCATATATCACAGATAAGACAAGTTGAATATCAATTGGTACAAAGAAATCAGTGATACAGTGACAGAGGAAGTGGAAAACGATTTTGTGACACGCTTTATAAGAAGTGGTCATATGTCTTAAGCAACATCGAGATCATGGAACGATTACCCCAAGGACTGAATAATCAGATATTCCGCAATCCGGCTTACAGCATATGATACTTCTTCAACTCCTTCCTCAGTTCTAACGCTTTCCCCTCTGTGACCTTGTCCATCAATGCCCAAAAACGGTCACTGTGGTTCATCTCTATGGTGTGGCAAAGTTCGTGGAGGAGGACGTAGTCGATCAGGTGCCAGGGCAGGAGCATCAGAGAAAGAGAGAGATTGATGCTGCGACGTGGTGTGCAACTACCCCAATGGCTTTTGCTGTTGAAGATTTTTACATCCGTGCAGGTGAAGCCGTGCCGGGAGGCCAGGTCGAGCAACCGTGAAGGTAAGAGGCGGCGGGCCTCATGCCGGAGGGCTTGCTCAATGAAGTCTTTCAGGAGTTTTTGTACACGTTCGTCGGCGAAGTCGGTCTGCGAGGGACAGGCGATGTGCAGGACGCCATCGTCTAATTTCATATAGAAGTTAGCCCGGTCGGTACGGAAGACATGGAGGCGGAACGTTGCGGTTTGCATCTTCGTCTCATCTGTCAGGAGCGGGCGGGCGGGATGTTTGGCAAGGGCGGCAAGAAGTTTTTTCTTGTTTTCCCGGATAAAAGCGAGCATACGCGCTTCGTTTCCACCCGGAGGCATGGTAGCCGTAATCGTCCCTTTGGAGATTTTCAGTGTGTAACGGGTAGCACGGGGACTGGTGCGGAGGTGGATGGTTCCTAACTCTTTATCTTGTATCGTCTTTTCCATATCGTTCACAAAAGTAATATTTTCCAAGCAAACAATATATGCCCGGAATTGCTTATCTTTGTGCCCGAATAACGAAAATGAGTATAAACAATAAATAATTAAGCAATCATGAGCAAGAAAGCCCTTTTAATGATTCTTGACGGCTGGGGTATCGGCGATCAAGGTAAAGACGATGTAATCTTTAACACCTGTCTCTTATACACATCTCCGAGCCCACGAGACCGGAGCCTATCT
>ERZ1694706.1067-NODE-1067-length-9725-cov-19.632678_pt1 | contig 9725 bp, 10 predicted proteins | sample MGYA00581716_ERZ1694706 | MGnify/ENA primary metagenome ERZ1694706 (study PRJEB42213, sample SAMN07424529) | human gut metagenome | biome: ENVO:00009003; feature: ENVO:2100002; material: ENVO:00002003 | host: Homo sapiens | place: USA | collected 2014 ... | reverse complement strand
TACACTTATGCGATCGTCGGCAGCGTCAGATGTGTATAAGAGACAGGCCATATATCATTCTAAAATAAATATTTATGTAAATCCTCGAATCATCGTTCATAGGAAATATTGGATTTTTTGTTGACGCAAAGCAAAAAAATGTTAGATTGCCTCTTTCAAGAAGACAAATCTTCCCCTCTACCCCATTTAATTTGTCTCACCTATGAATCTCATTTTACGGAGCGCTATCTTTTGTATGGTTGCATTGGCAGGTTTTACCTCTGTCCGTGCCAATCCTTCTGAATACAACATTCAGAACCTACTTGCAGTCGGACGCTCTTCTGCCATCTCCGACGAGACTCGAAATATCTTGCGCAGCCGGCTTGATTTCGGCCCCCTGACCATTGAGAAAATACATGAAATGGTCCAATCCTCCCAAGTGGCACAGCTATGCTATTTAAGCCAATTTTTTAATAATGCCGGGAGTGAAAAACCATATACTCAAAGTGAACTGCGTGATAAAGAGTTCACGGCATGGCTTTCCCGGCATCCTGAAATTTTCAAGATGCTTGCCCATTCCGGCTATGCCAATCGAAACGTTCTCAGCGTATTTTATCAAATTTGGAAAGTAAAAGATAAAAAACTCACCCCTGTCGAAATCAGCATGGCACTGGGAGCCGGACTAGCTGCCAATACTTTCACTATTGAGGAATGCATTGCCAAGTTTAACTTTTACCAGGATTCCCATCATCACGGCAGATGCTACCCTCATGCAGATACTCTTCAGCCTTGGGAGTGGGCTATTGTACTTCAGGGCAGAGAAAGTATTGAAGATCTAACATGGGCACAACAGTTCATTGAAGGAAAAAAAATCAAATCTGCACAGGCAGGAGATAAATTCACCAGATTTATCCCTTACCGCTTGAAAAATCATAAGGGCATCAGCGTACATGCCGGAGGAGCTTTTTATGATAACAAACCCATCACCCTGAAACTCTATACGGAATATGGAGGGGTATGCGGCGCCGTATCTAAAGGAGCTGCAGGATTTTTACGGTCCAAAGGTGTCCCAGCCTATCCAATAGGCCAACCCGGTCACTGCGCCTTCGTTTGGAAGCATCCCAATGGACACTGGCAAATCGGCAATAATATCGGCGGCTGGAACTGGGCCAACGGGGGAGCCCAGATTCCATGGAAAGGCTCCATCCAATTTGTTCCCACTTATGATGCCTTTATTCACCATCCCAATGCGGAAAAATCGACTCTGATGTACTACCTCTCCCTATGCACGCAAAAATCAGCACATATAGAGTTGTTATTGCAAGAGGCATGTAAAGCCAATCCTTTTAATTATCCGGCATGGCTCCATTATTTGAAGATTAAGAGTAAAAACGCAGATGATCAAAAGAAACTCACCTGCCTTAAAGAGTTAACTCAAGCTATGCCCAATGAACACAACCTTATTTGGCATGTGGCGAGTAAAGTGCTAAACATCCGGGAAAACAGGGTTGATCCATACGAACTTTACTCATGCGTGCTCGGTCCCGATTGCACACCTCACGCAGAAGAACTCTTCAACCGCCTAGTTTGGAACAGGCTTGTTGCCGATTGCCCTGAAATCAAAAGCATCACCGAATATAAAGCAGGATTCACAGGAAACCATCTGTCCATCTGGACTCAAAAAGGGGGACACGCCAAATGGACTCCCAAAATGAAAAAGTACTCCGCCAGGATGTTGCAGAATGCGATTGTTGCACTGGAGGGGAGGGACAAGACGAGGGAACGCTACATAGAAGCCTACCAAAAATTGTTGAACATCTGGAATGACGGAAAGTTAAGCCAAGAGGGAAAAGAGTTTATCAGAAAAATTTCCAATCTGACGAAAAACGACGTCGGAATGGACTCCAACACCAAAAAGAAATTGACATGAGAAAGAAATCAGTGATAGCAATACTGCCTATTATAGTAGCAGTCGTTTGCTTGTTCAGCTTCTCGCCTGCACAGGCAAAAATTTGTGACTATGAGGTAAAATATTTTACTTACATGACCCCTAACGGTGCTTCCTCTGCAAAATTGGAACTCGTGGGGAAATCATTAGATGGAATTGCTGCAAAAGTGTTACAACACACAATTAAACTCGCGATTGATAAGGCTGGCGGAATACTCAAATTATCTGAAGCGATGAGAACTGATAAGGCACTCCGGAATGTACATATCTTTTATCTTTATCGATTTATTCATCAAAAACAGGTTGGAGTGTGGCGGCTCGGTCATAAGACTAGGGTAACGCGAAACGGAGTGGACTACTTCCAGCCCAAAGATCTTCCCGGTGCTGTAGTGGAAGGAAAAAAGCAAATTGAAAGACAATTAGATAAAGAATTGGAAAAAGATTGTAAAAATCATCAATAATCAATAACAGAGATAAAACTATGAAATCTATATCAAATATTACTACTATCTTGGCCTCTTGTATGCTGGGGTTAGTCAGCTCGGTTGTGGCACAAGAAGAAAAAGCCAATCAACCAGACATGCAACAACAAGAGGCTTCCTCTAAAATCCAGGAAGAAAATAAGGATATACCAACCATTACAAATCCTATTATTTTCAATGAGAAAGATTTGGACAAGCTTAAAGAAAAACAACGAGAATATGTGGAAAAACATTATCCCGACTATCGCATAAAAGGAAAGGGCGAAGAGAATGATATTATGGACGGCCATCGGTATTCATTTTTTTACTTAGAAAATGAACAAGGCGAGCGAGTTATGACAATCCGTTTTGATATAGAAGAAGCGTATCAGGCATACATGAAAAAACATCAAAAGGAAATAAAACGGGAAACGGAAAAGCTGATCAAAAAAGGCATCATCCAGATTGGATGACAACCTGCTCCCTGATCAAAAGAAAAAACAATAATCAATAACCCAGTGTTGGAACGTGTGCACCGTCTGTCAAATAGGCGGTGTACTATTGTATAGTTAACCTTCTTCAAGTATAGATTGTTGTGATTTTTTGAAGGCTTCGATCGTCTCTATCGGACGTCTTCCCATGTTACGGTATCCCTGATGTGGACGCTCGTAGTTGTAGTGCTTGAGCCATTCGTTGAGATCTTTCTGGAGTTCTTCCACGCTAGTATAGAGTTTCTGTCTCAAGGCTATGTCGAAGAACTCTTCCTTGACTGTTCTGTTGAAGCGTTCCGCAAAGCCATTAGTTTGAGGCGTGGCGATGCGGGTTTTACGATGCTCAATTCCATTTAGCTCCAGATAGATTTCGTAATGGTGATGGGTGAGTCTGCCGCAGTATTCCCTCCCATTGTCCGTCAGGATGGCTTCTATCTTCAATCCGTGCTTCTGATAGAAGGGCACTACGTCATTATGAAGGATAAGAGCTGCATGGTCGGGCAGTTTGCCCGTGTGCAGGTAGCCAAAGGCAAAGGAACCATAGGTGTCTACAACCGTCTGCATGTAAACTTTCCCTACTTCCTTGAGTTTGCCCGCATAAAGGGTGTCCTGAGAGAGAAGGTAGCCGGGAGCCTTACTTTCCACATGCCTTTCCTTGAAGCAGGGGTTGGCTTTTTCAATGGATTTAATCTGCTCTTGGCTGAGTTGTTTGCCTTGGGTAAGGTGCTCTTTTTCCAGCTTGAGAAGCCGTTGGTAACGGCTCCCCAATCCATGGCGCTCCATGATTTTTTGAATAGTAGGCTTGGAGCAGTTTTTGCCTTCCAGTTTCAAGAGCTGCTCAATGTGGCCGCATCCTTTTTGCGGGTGTTGGGCAACCAGTTCCAGGATGCGCTGTTCTACTTCGGGCGGTGTGGTTTGAGGGTGTGTTTTATGAATGGGTGGCAGGTCTCTCAATCCTTCAAAGCCTTGTTCTCTGAACCGTTTACGGTATTCATAGAACTGAGTGGGTGAGATTCCCCCCCCTCCCGGCAGACGCGGCTGACGTTGCCGAGCTCTTCGGCTAGTTGGAGCGCTTCGAGGCGCTGATACATGATTTTGGTTTCCGCTTTCATTTCCTTCTTGCTATGATATTTTTATATATTTGGAAAGAAGGTTAACTATACACCGTTTATCATTCCTAGTATCATCGAATTCAAGACAACTCATCATGGATGATGGCTAATTAGTTTTCCACAGTATTCCCTCCCGTTATTCGTTAAGATAGATGATACCCTCTATGCATTCCAGGCAGACGGACTGAAACGTCTTTTTCCAGTTGATACGGATGCCCGCATTCATCAGGAAATCTCCGCCCAGGACCTGTTCATGAACATGCGTCAGGGAGCCATTGCCATCCATGTTTAATTCCCGCAGCAAGTACCTGGTCCCGGGCTTCAGGCCCTTCAGCCGCAGGGGTGGCGGAGCGTCCGCAAGCCACTTGTCCATGAGCCACGCAAACACGACGGCGCGGTCCTCCCGCACGTACATCAGGGAAGCCATCCGGCTTTCATACGGGGAGGACAGCCGATACAGGTCACCGAACTGGACCACGGGACGGATGCGCTTGTATTCGGCAAGCGCACGTCTGGAAAAAGCCGCATCCTCCTCCGTCATATCGCAGGGCTGGAGCTCGAAGCCCAGACGGGCCGCCATGGCCGCGTCAAAACGGAATTTCAGCGGAACGGCGCGGCCCGTCTGATGGTTGGGAGAAGCCGTCACGTGGGCGCCCATGGAAATGGCCGGGAACAGGTGCCCGATGCTCCACTGCATGAACACGCGTTCACAGGCATCCGTATTGTCGGACGTCCAGAACTCATGATGCCGCCGCATGGTGCCGTAATCGGCGCGACCGCCCCCGGAGGAGCAGGCCTGGAACACCACTTGAGAAAATTCCTCCGCCAGCGCGTCCAGAACGGATTCATAGCCGCGCACGTAATCAATGGCCAGATTACCCTGGTGGCGCGCATCCAGCCATGCGGAACCGGGATCGGAAATTTTGCGGTTGCAGTCCCATTTGACGTAGGCGATGCCCGGATGTTTTCCCAGCAATTCACGCATCACGCCCAGAATGTAGCCGCGTACTTCCGGATTGCTCAGATCCAGCAGGTACTGGCTACGTTCCAGCCTGTTTTCCCGACCAGGCAGCCCGATCACCCAGTCCGGATGGCTCAGGAACAATTCCGATTGCGGATTTACCATTTCCGGCTCCACCCAGATGCCGAAGCGGATTCCCAGTTCCTCCGCCTTTTCCGCCAATCCGTCAATCCCGTGGGGAAGCTTGGCCCGGTTCTCCTGCCAGTCCCCCAGCCCGGCACGGGCGTCATTGCGCGGGAACCGGTTGCCGAACCATCCGTCATCCAGCACGAAAAGCTCTATCCCCAGGTCCGCCGCACGCTTCATCATGCCGTGCAGCACATCCTCGGTAAATGTGAAATACACGCCTTCCCAGGAATTCAGCAGCGTCATCCGCTCCTCATCACCGCCGCGCAGGCCGTAGCGGCGCGCCCAGCGGTGCATGCTGCGGGAAGCCTCTCCCTTGCCCTCTCCGCTCCAGGCCAGGATGACGGGAGGCGTCTCCAATACGCCGCCGGCATCCAGTACATACGGAGCGGGAGCCACATCCATTCCCGCACCCGCATACAAATAATGGTACGGGCTGTGCCGGAACCATATCCGGTAATTGCCGGGCCACGCCACCGCGCCCATGATCACTTCCCCGGAATCCTCGGGGGCCGGACCGTCCAGGGAAATGATGAAGCCGGGGCTCCCCTCCTGCGCGGCGCGGGTCCCGGTACCGGAAGCCAGCACCAGTTCATGGCCCCGCGCCACCTCTTCCTCGCTCATTAGCGATTCTCCGCCCCAGGTACCGCGAAAACTGGTCACAAAATACCGTTCCGCCTTCAAATTCAGATGGCCGGAAGCCGCCCGGTGAATCCGGATGCCTTCCTCCCCTTCATTGCGGATGACCGTCCACTGCATGAACACGCCGGATTCGCTGTGGGCGCGCACATGCACCTCCACTCTCACCGGATAGGCCGGATCCTTCAGATAAAAGACGGCTTCCTCCCGGTCCTCGTCCAGCCGTACAACCTCCTGCCGCTCGCATTCCAGGCACAGGGAGAGGGAACCGTCCGCCTGGGTAATGCAGAGATCGTACTCCCCGGACGCATTCGGCAGGCCGTCCAGGGAGTCCGCCAGCGTCGTACACAGGAGAGGGGCGGAGGCGGAATCTGAAAAGGCGTCTTCCGGCTCATGCAGGCGCGCGCCGTAATAGGCGCGGCGCACCCTTCCCTTTCCATCGCGGAACAGGCTCATCTGGGAGGAACGGGTCAGCAAATGCACGGAATCCGGCGTCATGGTCGCAAAAAAGATGGATGGTTCTATTCCGGACCGGCCATCCGGGCCGCCCCTGTCATCCTCATTAACTCTGCGCCGGAACGGGAAGTCAATGGCAAAATGGGGAGGGCGGCCCGGCGGTTTTGCCTACTTTTTCCATAAACGGCCGGAAGGCCGGAATTTCATGGTGCTTGATTCATGCACGAACAATTTGCCGCCATGGCCCGGATGCCGGACCACGCGGGCCTGGCGCCGCTTGATGCCGAAAGTGCCGAAGCCGCGGAATTTAACCTGCGACTTCCGCTGCACGGACCGCGCAATCGTGTTCAGCACGGCGTCAAGCACCTGTTCCGCCTCCCGGGAAGTGGTTTCGCCTCCCAGTTCCTGCCGCAATTCCTGAATGAATTCTGTCTTGTTCATAAGGCCGCCAGCATGAAATGTCGCCTTCTTCGGGTAAAGCGAAGACGGCGGCCCCCCATTCCTGCCACCCGGACCGTCCCATTCGCGGCAGGGGAAAAGCCGCAAGTTTCTCCCTTGCCTCTCCGCGCCTCCGCCATTAAGGTCCGTCAGGACATGCCCCCATCTTCCATAGATCATTCCGGCCCGGACGGAACCTTCAACACGGTTCTGCTGGAACGGCACACCTGCGCGTGGCTGCTGCTGCCCGTGCTGGCGTTCATGGCCGGATGGATGCACTGGTACATCTCCCTCCCTGCGGCGGCGCTGCTCGTGTGGGGGATCATAAAAGGGGCGCGGTCCTCCGCTCCAGACCGGGACGGCATGCCGGAACAAGCGCCTTTCCCCCTTTTCACGCGGCAATCCCTGTGCGTACTGGCGGCCTTCATCGTCGTGATGATCTTCTCCGGATGGGGAGGCTGGGTCAACCAGCACCCGGACCACATCGTCAGGAACGCCTGCCTTCAGGAACTCGTTTCCTCCCCGTGGCCCGTCGTCTTTCCCGACGGAGACGTACTGATATACAACATCGGTTTCTGGATCATCCCCGCTCTGGCGGGCAAACTGGCCGGACTGGACGCCGCCCGCATCCTGCTTCCCCTGTGGGGAGCCTGGGGATTCTTTCTGGCCTGGTGCTGGATCTGCGTCTTTTCCGGACGCCGCTCCGCCGTCTTCGCCCTTCTGCTGATCATGTTCGGCTCCCTGCTGAACCTGCAATGCTGGCTCTCGCTGGACCTGTTCCGGCTCCATTACTTCGGAATCGCGGAACAAATCATGTGCAGCGCCAACGCGTCCATCCCCGTCATTCTTTTCTTCACCTGGCTTGCGGCAGGCCGAATGCTGCCCGGCTGGCTGCTGCCTCTGTTCTCCTGCATGGCCTTTTATTCGCCCCTGGCAGCCGTTGGCGGCCTGCCGCTGATAGTCTGCGAGGGCATCAGGGAATGGAAGGCCGGACGCAGCGGCCAGGCAGTTTGGAGCGTGCCTGCCGTCCTTGCCGCCGCCATTCCGGGAATCTGCTTCCTGATCTACTACGGCCATGTGAACGCCCCGTCCTCCCGGATGGGCCTGCGGCCTTTCTATACCGGGTGGGGAGATTTCCTGCTCATCGGCACCTCCTTTCTCACATACGCGCTGTTCTGCTGGCGCGACTTCCGGCGGAATCCCCTCTTCCTCTGCACGCTGGCAACCGGACTGCTTCTTCCTTTCCTGTACGTCAACGGAGACGTCAACGACCTGCTCTGCAAAGGCAGCGTTCCGGTCATGGGCTGCCTGCTGGCCTTTCTGGCGCGCACTTATGCCCTCCATCCCTCCCTCCGCCTGTGGATATGGATTCTCCTTCTGCTGGGGCTGGCCCCCCGATTCAACCTGCCCTATTACTTTTCCGCGCCGGAACCCATGCGCCTTCATCTCAAAAACCTCCCTGCCCCGGACGGTTGGACGGCCAGGGAACTCCGGAAACTGATCCTCGCGGAACACGCCTGCGTCCAGGACGGCTGGAAAGGCACCATGTATCATCCCGGCCACCGCTGGCATCCCTATTATTCCGGCAGTCCGGGCTGGTGGTACCGCCTGGTTTTCCGTTAACGGCCCTCCCCTGCGTCTGGAATCTTCCCGATTATCCTTTGAAGACCAATCCGGGACCCGTCTGGTGAAAGACAAAATCCGCGGAAAGGATTTTTTGAAAAACGGGATTCCCACGGAATGAAGACTCGGCGTCAAGGCCCTTTGCATTGTCATTGCCATTCCATTTCATCCAAGGTATACACGAGGCCGCCATGCGCCATTCCAACCCATATTCCCATCACCCCAAGCCCTGGAGCAAATGGCGCGTGCTCTTCTGGCTGTTCATGCTGTTTTTGCTGGCATGCGGAGCCCTCATCTACTTTCATCCCGAAGACGACTGGAAAACGGCGGACCGCAGCAGCAGCCGCCTGGCTCCGCTGCCTTCGGAAGAGCCGGAAGCCGTCGTCCAGGTCTATGCCGCGCGCACTTTCGGCTGGCGCAAGTATTTTGCCGTTCATTCATGGATGGCCGTCAAGGAGAGAAATGCCGATGCCTACACCGTTTACCAGGTTCTGGGCTACCGCCTCCCCTCCACGGGAACGAGCGTCTCCATCGCCACAGACATTCCGGACCGGAAATGGTTCGGGGCCGAACCCGCACTGATTCAGGAACTGCGCGGGAAAGCCGCGGAAAAAGCCATTCCCGCCATCCGCCGGGCGGCACTGGAATACCCTTATGCGGGCACCTACCGGATCATCCCCGGCCCCAACAGCAATACCTTCATTGCGGCCCTGATGCGGGAAATTCCCGAACTGACGGTCGAACTGCCCCCCCACGCCGTGGGGAAGGACTATCCCGCCGGCGGAATCGTGGACCTCACGGAGACCGGCAAGGGAGTGCGCATCAACTTCTGGGGAATAGCCGGAGCCAGTCTGGGACTGGCGGAAGGCGTGGAAATCAGCCTGATGGGGCTGAACGCCGGAGTCGACATCCTGCGGCCTGCCTTGAAACTCCCCATGATCGGACGCGTGGGTGTTCCCGACGCTCCCGTAACCTGGGACTGGTGGAGCATTACCCTGCTTCTGCTGGCCTCCGCCTTTCTGGCGTTCATCCTGCTCCGGCGCATTCATCAGCAACGCCGGCAGGCGCGCCGCATTCCCCATTTCCGCCATCCCCGGGTAAAAACGAGCGACCGGATATAAAAATCCCCCCTTGCGGAAGGTTTTTCCATGCACGGCCTTCTTTCACGCGCTGAAGAAAGGGAATGAAACGGAAATTCGATTGCCAAGCGGGAATGAAGCTGTAAGAATCCGCGCCATGAAAAGACTCCTGATCCGCTCCTGTCTGATTGCCGGGCTGGTCTGTGCCGCTTCCTGCGCCTCCAACAAGGAAACGGCCGTTCAGGAACCTGCCGCCGCCCCGGTCATGCAGCCGGAACAGACGGCCGCAGCCGCCCGCCCTGCCCCTGTCTCTTATACACATCTGACGCTGCCGACGATCGCATAAGTGTAG
>ERZ1694706.1053-NODE-1053-length-9797-cov-7.001642_pt1 | contig 9797 bp, 6 predicted proteins | sample MGYA00581716_ERZ1694706 | MGnify/ENA primary metagenome ERZ1694706 (study PRJEB42213, sample SAMN07424529) | human gut metagenome | biome: ENVO:00009003; feature: ENVO:2100002; material: ENVO:00002003 | host: Homo sapiens | place: USA | collected 2014 ... | reverse complement strand
CTCCGGTCTCGTGGGCTCGGAGATGTGTATAAGAGACAGGGATGACAGGACTTGAACCTGCACACCTCACGGCACAAGAACCTAAATCTTGCGTGTCTGCCAATTTCACCACATCCGCATGCATGGTTACTTCTTTAGTATACCATGTTCCGTGCGATTTGTCAACCCGATTTTTTATTGCAAATGCCAAAAGAATATGATATGATTATGGTATGATAAAAAGAGCGGCGCAGTGCCGTTTGGAATTATGAAAAGGAGAAACCATCATGCAAAAACTTCATTCGATTCCCTGCCTGCTGCTGGCAGCGGTTCTTTTGGCTGGCTGCGGTGCGCAGGAGACAGCGCAGGATTCCCGGCCCCCGGCGGAATCCGTCCGCACCTCCATGCGGGAGGACTATACCACGGCGGAGCTGGTCTCAGACATGGGGCTTGGCATTAACCTTGGAAACACCCTGGAGGCGTGCGGCGACTGGATTCAGGGGGACAGCGTGACCAGTTACGAAACCGCATGGGGAAGCCCTGTGGTGACAGAGGAGATGATCGCCGGCTATGCAAAAGCCGGATTCCAGACGGTGCGCATCCCTGTGGCGTGGTCGAACCTCATGGCGGAGGACTACACCATTGCGCCGGAACTGCTGGAACGGGTGGAAACTGTGGTGCAGTATGTGCTGGACAATGACATGTATGCCATCGTCAACCTCCACTGGGACGGCGGATGGATCGCCGGCTTTTCCACGGATTTTGACACCTGTATGGAAAAGTACACCCGCATCTGGGAACAGGTGACGGACACCTTTCAGGACTACGGCGACCATCTGATTCTGGAATCCCTCAACGAGGAGGGCTGCTTTGACGACCTGTGGAACCGCTACAGCGGTTCGGATTCTGGCAAGACGGAGGCATACGGCATTGTCAACGACATCAACCAGACTTTCGTGGATTTGGTGCGCAATTCCGGCGGAAACAATGCCAGGCGGCATCTGCTCATCGCCGGTTATGCCACCGATGTGGATTTGACCTGTGACGAGGCGTTCCGGATGCCGGAGGATCCGGCGGGACGCTGTGCGGTTTCCGTGCACTACTATTCGCCGGCGACGTTCTGCATTCTGGAGGAGGATGCGGACTGGGGCAAAGCCCGGAGCCGGTGGGGTTCGCCACGGGAACAGCGTGTGCTGGAGAGCGATATGGACAAGCTGAAGGAAACTTTCGCAGACAAGGGCGTGCCCGTCATCATCGGCGAGTATGGCTGCGTCGTCAGGAACAAGGAGGAGGAGTCTGTGAAGCTGTTCCTGTCCTCGGTGGCTGGGGCAGCACGGAGCCGCGGCATGTGTCCGGTGCTGTGGGACGTGACCGATGTGTTCTATGACCGGACAGCCTGCCAGATGAAGGACGAAGACCTGCACCAGCGGCTTTTGGCGGCAAAGTAATCGCTTGCTTTTGCGATAGTGCAACGGAATTCTGCACGATTGCGATTTATATTTAGCTGTCTTGCACAAAAAGCGGCGGATTTTTTTGCGTTCCTTATAAACTTATGAGGAAATTGCAAAAAAACGCTTGCAAAATTTCAGGGAATATTATATACTGGTAAATGGAGAAGTATGGCGCAGATGCGATGACCTGTATTTCGTATTGCTCAAAAGGCGGATACATAGGAGATTTCCAGCGGGTTTCCGCAGCTCCGATGGAATGCAGAAGTATGTGTCAACATCCGGAAAACCTTGCAAATTGGGAGCGGAAAGGGGGTGCCGCAGGAGGAACGCAGGTTTTCAGGTACGGACGTGCGGCGCTTTTGCGCATACGTGCGGCAGCATTGCCGCAGCTCACAGAATCTTTACCAAAAAAAGAAAGGACACAAGAGAAACATGAAGATGAAAAAATTCATATCGTCTCTGACTGCTGCTGTTATGGCCGCAACCACCGTGCTGACCAGTGCGCTGGTCACACCGGCAATGTCGTTTATGGCAAGCGCAGCAGACGATGACGCATTCGGTCAGGTATGGCTTGCCGGAAGCATCGGCGGCATTACAGGCGGTGTCAAGTCGGATGAAGTTTCGGTAATTGCAGATGGCACCTATACCGTTTCTGTAGACAATATGTCCGAGATGGACGGATACAACCAGTGGTACACCACCATTCAGACCCTGTATCTGGAGAGCAACATCAACAGCTATACTTACGAGAACATCAAGATCCACATTGACAGCATTGTCATTGATGGTACGGAAGCAGAGTATACCCAGAGTGAGGGTGCACAGGCAAAATCTGATGACGGCTCTTCCATTCGTGTCAATATCAAGAATACCTGGTCCGGAAACAAGACCGATGATCTGAGCGGAGAGTGCAAGGACAGCATTGAAATTACCTTTACGGTTTCCGGCACCGGCAAGCAGACAACTCCGGTAGTTACCACCACCACTGCAGAAACCACAACGACCGCAGAGGGCGGAACCACCACAACTGCGGCAGAAACTACTACGACCAAAGCAGCAACCACGACTACTGCGGCTGCCGTAGAGGGCAAGAAGGTCATTCCGATTAATGACACCTTCAACAACCTGCTGAAAAAGGCACAGGCAATCAACCCGAAGGAAGGCATGGTTGGCTGGAAATGGGATGAGGATCTGGGCGTTACCGATGCAACCAAGGTCATCAAGGTTGAGATCAATCTCTCTGCTGACAAGACCATCGGCGACCTCTCCTATAAGTTTGGCTCTTCCACCAGTGTGGATCCGGATTACTGGACAGAGTCCAAGCAGGTAGACGGTACATTCAATGATACCAAGGCAACTCTCTCCTGGGATATTGACAAGGCAACTGCCAATATCATTCAGACTGAGTATGACGGCACGCTGAAGTTCGGCGCATGGGGCGGTCTGAAAGACTACACCATCGACTCTGTTGTTGTTTACACCGATCCGAATGCCGTTACCACAACCACGACTGAGGAAACCACCACGACTACAACAGAAGCTACCACCACTACCACGAAGGCTGGTACGACTACCACTGAGGCAGTCGCTACCACCACAACCGAGGCTGTCACCACGACTACTGCGGAAAAGGCAACCACCACTACCGCAGCTACCACAACTTCTGCTGAGAAGGACACCACGACCACTGCTGCAACCACTACCACGAAGGCAGCAGAGGAAACCACTACAGAAGATGTGACCACCACTACCACCGCAGCAACCACTGCTGCAACTACGGTTACTACCAAGGCAACTGAGGCAACTACTACAGAAGAGCCGCCGAAGGGTCTGGGCGTTGTCGTAGAAATGGAAGACGTCTATGTAGAGCCGGGCCGTGAGACAGACGAGGACAACCCTGTTGTTCAGGTAAAGATCAAGAATGCAACACCTTCCATGGGCTTCCAGTTCACACTGGATATTCCGGAGATCACCGCAAGCATTCTGAAGCTGGACGTTTTTGCGCAGGCAGGCAATCTGACTGGTTCGGCACTGCTGGCTGGCGGTCAGGAAAATACCATGGGCTTCAAGGATTATCTGCAGGGCAAGGCTGTAACACAGGAACAGCGCTGGATCTACTATGGCTGGGCAAGCTCCACCATTCCGGAAACCGTTTCGGATGATGCCATTGTATACGGTCTGGACTTCGACATCGCAGACAATGCGGTTGAGATCGCAGAGGCTGCCGGTCTGGAAAAGAAGACCGATCCGGCAACCGGCCGCTCCTACTATGAGTTCCCGCTGAACTGGGCACCGGACGGCACACAGTCCGTTACCTATGACGGCCCGGACGGCAAGCCGGTTACTGTAAACCTGAAGAACTATCAGTTCATGGATGAGGACAACATGGATATCCACAAGACCGATGTGGTTTACCACAGCGGCAGCATCCGTGTTTATGCAGATACGGTAGAAACTACCACATCCACCGCAGCAACTACAGTCACTACTATCACAGCAACCACCGCTGCAACTACCGCTGCGACTACCAACGAAGAAGAAAAGCCCATCAATCTGGTTCTGCCGAAGCAGTTCGTAGATCCGGGCGAGGACGTTGCACTGAAGGTCAGCGTTACCGGCGGTGTAAACAGCTATGGTATCGGCGGTACTGTTGAGATTCCGGAGCTGACCTCCAAGATCCTGAGCTATGACCTCACATTTGGTCTGGGCGGCGTTCTGGACTTCAACTTTGGCGATAACAACCTGAGCAATACCGGCTGGTACAACGACTATAAGAACGGCAACGGCACCGGCGAAGACAAGGATCGCTGGATCCAGTTCGTTGCATCTTACAAGTCTGATGCACACATGCCCAGCGAGGAAGATGGTCTGGTTACCCTGAATATGTCCGTTTCGAAGGATGCAATTCAGATCGCAGAAGAAGCTGGTCTGGAACTCAAGACCATGACGGAAGAAGACGGCACAGTTGTCAGCTACTATGAATTCCCGCTGTCCTGGGCACCGTACGGCACCGATGCGGGCTGGAGCGGCGACAGACCGGTACAGCTGAAGCGGTTCCAGTATCTGGATGACACACCGGCAGAAGGCGTGGATATCTTCCAGGATCAGGTTGGCGTGAAGGACGGCGCACTGTACGTTGTCAAGGATCGTTCTGCTGTAACCACTACTACCACAACGACCACAACCACAACCACTACTACCACAACGACCACAACCACAACCACTACCACTGCGCAGCCGACCACCACTTCTACGACCACCACTGCACAGCCGACTACCACTTCTACGACCACCACAACAACAACTACTACCACAACCACCACTACCACCACTACCACAACAACTACCACCACTGAGGAAACTACCACCACCACTACCACCACAACCACAACCACTACCACTGAAGAAACGACTACCACCACCACCACCACAACTACCGAAGAAACGACTACCACAACCACAACAACCACAGAGGAAGTGACCACAACGACCACAGAGTCGACGACCACAACCGCTACGACCACAACCACCGCAGAAATCACAACCACGACGACACAGCACACAACCAACACACTGCCGACTTATACACAGCCGACAAACACCAGAGCAACCCGTGCGACTACTACCACAACCACAACCACAACCACAACCACCACTACCGCAGCAACAACTACCACAACCGAAGAGACCACCACAACCACTGAAGAAACTACCACAACTACGACGGAGATCACTACGACAACAGAAGAACCGGTTGTTAGCACCACAACAACCACAGAGGAAGTTCCGGTAGTTACCACCACTTCTATCTCCATTGAGGTCAATGCAGAAGCTGGCTTCTATCTCTCTGTAGATGAGCGCCCGTTCAATGCGGCTGACCTGCTGAAGGCATTCTCTGTAAACGAGGACGGCGAAGCAACGGATATCACCGCAGACATCACTTTCGATTATGCTACACCGAAGGCAGCGTTTGATGATAAGAACGAGGCTTACTGCGCAATTGAGCTGACACCGAAATACAATGGTGAAGATGTAGACGGCGCTGCAAAGCCGAAGGTTTACATCGGCATCAAGGGCGACGCACAGCTGGATGGCGACGTCGATATGGATGACTCCTTCGAAGTGCTCCAGTACTATTCTTACAGCGCAGCCGGCAGAACTCCGACTCTGACGGACGGCACCGATGAGAACCTGGAGAAGCTGGCATACTTCCTGGCTGATGTCGACACCGAGTCCAAGCTTGGCAAGAACGAGGACGAAAAGGCACTGTCTATGGACGATGCGTTCAATATCCTCCAGTTCGTTTCTTACAGAGCTGCCGGCAGAGATACCACTTGGCCGGACGTTGTAACCTCTCTGAAATCGCTGGAAAACTCCATTTGGTTTGAAGGCTAAGCCATACTGCTGGAAAAGCATTTGACAACAATTGCATGACATCTGCTGCGTATGCAGCAAAACCGGTACGGCGTGTTTCGCCGTGCCGGTTTTTGTTTGCAGGAAAAGCCTTGCCAGAGCGATGCTTTTTCCGGATTCTACTTTATTTTTTTCGAATTGCGAAAAAAAGTTGTCATATTCTATTGCAAATTTCGGTGAAATCGGCTATACTGAGAAGTAGTACATGGGCAACATGGACATCGGGAACGTTTGCACAGAAGGAGGAGTTACATTGAAGACAATTACAGAGGCAAAGAAGCTGCTGACATCCGGAGCATTGGACGAGAAGCTGGAAGCGCTTTGTGCGTCAAAGGATGCGGAGATTCTCGCCGCCTATCGGGAACGGCTGATGCAGGCGCTGGACGCATTTGCAGCGCAGTTTGGCACGGAGCGGGAAGTCGCACTGTTCTCTGCTGCCGGCAGAACAGAACTGGGCGGAAACCACACGGATCACCAGCGGGGACACGTCCTCGCTGCCAGCGTCAATCTGGACATCATCGCCGTGGCTGCCATGCGGGACGACGATCTGGTTCAGGTCAAGAGCAAGGGATTTCCTATGGATATCATTTCTCTGGAAGAGCTTGCGCCGCAGACGGACAAAAAGCCGGATTCCGCAGAGCTGGTGCGTGGCGTTGCCGCACGCTTCCGGCAGCTGGGCTACAGTGTGAAAAGAGGCTTCGATGCCTACACCGAATCACAGGTGATGCAGGGCTCCGGACTGTCCTCCTCCGCAGCATTTGAGGTGCTTCTCGGCAATATCTGCAATACGTTTTATGCAGAGAACCAGTGCAGCGCCGAGGAGATCGCAGAGATCGGACAGTTTGCCGAGAACGTCTATTTCCGGAAGCCGTGCGGGCTGATGGATCAGATGGCATCGTCTGTGGGCGGTGTGGTCGCCATTGACTTCGCAGACGCTGCCGCACCGCAGGTGGAGCCGGTTTCTTTCGACTTCTCCACGTCGGGCTATGCCCTGTGTATCGTGGACACCGGCGGAAATCATGCCGACCTGACGGCAGAGTATGCGGCGATTCCGGAAGAGATGTGCGCTGTGGCAAAATATTTCGGCGCACAGGTGCTTTCCGAAGTGTCGGCAAATCAGGTGATGCAGGCAATTCCGGCACTGCGCAAGGCGTGCGGCGATCGGGCGGTGCTCCGTGCCATCCATTTCTATCGGGAGGATCGGCGTGCACAGGGCGAGTGCGATGCGCTGGAACGGGGCGACTTTGAGGCATTTCTGCGCCTGGTGCAGAATTCCGGCGAGTCCTCCTACTGTCTGCTGCAAAACGTCTATCCATGTTCCGCACCGCAGGAACAGCCCATCTCCATTGCTCTCGCTGTGGGAACGGCACTGCTGGGCGGACGTGGTGCCATTCGGGTGCACGGCGGCGGATTCGGCGGAACCATTCAGGCGTTTGTTCCGGACGTGCTGCTCACCTGTTTTCAGGAGGGTATGGAGGCTGCGCTGGGCAAGGGCTGCTGCCACATTCTCCGCATTCGCCCTGTCGGCGGAACCGTCATTTTAAATTGAACAGAATAAGCGTCTGATATGCTAGAACACAGCGCAGACGCTAAGAGAGGAAGCGTAGTATCATGGGAAAAATTCTGGTAACCGGCGGCACCGGTTTTATCGGAAGCCATACCTGCGTGGCACTGACCAACGCAGGCTATTCGGTAGTCGTAATGGACAATCTGGTGAACTCCAAGGTGGAGTCCATCGCAAGAATTGAGATGATCACCGGCAAACACATTCGGTTTTATCGCACCGACATGCTGGACGAAGATGGCATGCGCCAGATCTTCGAGGACAACAAGATCGATGCGGTCATCCACTTCGCCGGTCTGAAGGCAGTGGGCGAGTCAGTACAGAAGCCGCTGGAGTACTACCACAACAACATCAGCGGTACGCTGTCCCTCCTGCGGGTGATGCGGGAGTATGGCTGCCGGACGATGATTTTTTCGTCCAGCGCAACGGTATACGGCTGCAACAACCCCGTGCCCTATCAGGAAGATATGCCCACCTCTGCCACCAATCCCTATGGTTATACCAAGGTGATGATCGAGCAGATGCTGCGGGATATTTGCGTGGCAGACCCGCAGTTCAGTGTAGTAGCGCTGCGGTACTTCAACCCCATCGGCGCTCATGAGAGCGGTCTGATCGGGGAGAACCCCAACGGTATCCCCAACAATCTGGTGCCCTATGTGGCACAGGTGGCGCAGGGCAAGCTGGAAAAGGTCAGCGTCTACGGCGACGACTACGACACACCGGACGGCACCGGCGTGCGAGACTACATCCATGTCATGGATCTGGCGGGCGGTCATGTGGCTGCACTGGCATATGGCGTCAACCACCATGGCTTCGAGGCCATCAATCTGGGCACCGGCAAGGGCAGCAGCGTGCTGGACGTGGTGCACGCCTATGAAAAGGCATGCGGAAAGAAGATTCCCGTTTGCATCACCGGACGCCGTGCCGGTGATGTGGCAACCTCGTATGCCGATGCCACAAAGGCAAAGGAGCTGCTGGGCTGGGAGGCAACTTCTGATTTGCAGAAGATGTGCGAGGACAGCTGGCGCTTTACAGAACAGAATCCGGCGGGGTTGTAAGCCATCCCGCAGGAAGGAGCACATATGACAGGTAGATTCGGAGATGCCATCGACAATTTTCTGATTGTCGTGGTGGCAATTGCAGTGGTACTGCTGCTGGTGGTCATGCTGGGTTCCCGGCAGAGTCCGTTTCGGCGGAAGCTGAGCCAGATTCTGGTACAGAATCCCCGGACGGCAAAGCATCAGCCGCTGGAATTCAATCGGGAATACTATATCACAGGAGAAAAGACCATGCGCAGACCGATTCGCGGAAAAAATCCGGCCCGAACCGAACAGGCGGTTCTGGTGCAGAAGGTGGACGAACGCCGCCGTACCATCGACCCCAGCGGGACACTGAAGCTGTACAACGAGTATTATGAGCTGATCTTCAAGACGAGAAAGGGCGACATCCTGCATCTGGTGACCAGCAAGCAGGCGTATGTCAATATGCCGTTTCACCAGCAGGGAACGCTGACGTTCCAGGGAGAGCGTCTGATTCGCTTCCAGTATGCGGACGGCGAGGTCACGGAAAATCAGCAGGCATTCCACACCAGCACCGTCAGCACGGCTGTTGCTGCCGGCAGACGATAAAACCGACACGAAAGGAGCGTTCCCATGCAGGACGAAGAGCTGGAATTTGAGGACAATCTCATTCAACTGGAGGACGAGGACGGCAATCCCACCTCGTTTGAGTTTCTGGACTTGATCCCCTATGAGGGAAAGGAATATGTGGTGCTGCTGCCCGCTGATGAGGATGCCGACGAAGTCGAGATTCTGGAACTGGCAGAGCTGGATGATGAGATGGAGGAATACCGTTCCATCGAGGACACCGCCATTCTGGAAGCAGTGTTCAAAATTTTCAAGGAGAAGTTCAAGGACGAATTTAATTTCGAAGACTGATCTTTCCGCTTTATTCCAAACCAAAACGCCCTCCGCAGGATGATCCCTGCGGAGGGCGTTGCTTTTTGTGCGGGATTCTGATGCGTTACGGAACGATCAGAACCGGTGTTTCAATGGTGACTTCGTTGTAGATCTTCTCCGCCATGTCCCAGGGCAGGTTGATACAGCCGTGAGAACCGTTGGTGAGGTAGATATCACCGCCGTATGCGCTTCGTGCCAGGTCGTGGAGTCCGATGCCGTTGTTGTCAATGGGCATCCAGAAGTCCACCCATGTGTGATAGCCCTCAACCTCGTAAGTGCCCAGATACTGTCCCGGAATCTTCGTGCGAATCTTGAACACGCCCGGCGGGGTCAGACGGTTGGGGTCGGAGGCAAGTCCGGTTACCACGTCGGTATCCAGAAACAGCTGTCTCTTATACACATCTGACGCTGCCGACGATCGCATAAGTGTAG
>ERZ1694706.1026-NODE-1026-length-10015-cov-5.496888_pt1 | contig 10015 bp, 8 predicted proteins | sample MGYA00581716_ERZ1694706 | MGnify/ENA primary metagenome ERZ1694706 (study PRJEB42213, sample SAMN07424529) | human gut metagenome | biome: ENVO:00009003; feature: ENVO:2100002; material: ENVO:00002003 | host: Homo sapiens | place: USA | collected 2014 ... | reverse complement strand
TCTACACTTATGCGATCGTCGGCAGCGTCAGATGTGTATAAGAGACAGTCATTCTCCTGAATATTTTTCTTTTTTGAAAAGGTTAAACCAACCTAGTTTAAATATTGTACTCCCGCAGGCGGTAAAAATCCAGCCTTTTTCTGCATTTATTACAATTCTATTACAAATTTACGGCCTAATTCTTCAGCAAATGCAATTTTACCGCAAATTTCACAATCATACTGCCTCCGGGAATTCCGAGCAGTTCTTTTTTCGACATGACGCCAAGCTTTAACGCCGCCGCAAAATACGTCAGTCCGCCGATTGCCACCGAAAGCAGTAGTGCAACCGCATTGCCAAGATATCCTTTCAGCACTGTCAGCGTCAGCCCATAATAAATACCTGCAACCACAAGCCCCATGATCGCAGAGGATACCAGCGGCAGGACAAACGTCTTCTCGATTTCCTGATGATAGCCGGTCGCTTTTTTCACCGCGATGCCATTTAACAGGCACATCATAAAAGAATATACCGTAACGGCGATCGGCAAACTGTAAATACCAAGATCTGTAAAGATCAGGAGGGCTGCTGCCACCACAGTCTGCACTGCCAGCGCAATCACCGCGTTTGTAACCGGCTTCGACGCCTTGCCGACTGCCTGCAGAATCGAATTGCTCAGTGTGGAAAGGGAATAGAACACGATGCTCGCACCAAGCGCCGCCAGAAGGCGTCCGCCCAGACGGATGCTGTCCGTATTCGTATTATATAACAGCCATACGATCGGTCTGGATAATACCGTCATGCCGACTGCAGACGGAATCGCGATAAACATAATCGTCTTGATCGCCACGCTGATTTTGTGCCGGACGTCTTTTTTCTTCTTTGTCTCAAAACTTCCTGCAATGCTCGGCAGAATTGCGGAAGCCATCGCAGACGCGATCGCAATCGGAATATTGGAAAGTCCAACCGCTTCCGTATCGTAAATACCGTTAATAATCGTAATATCATCATAAGAAGCGTTGTGTACCGATTGCATCAGATTCAGATACAGGGTCTGGTTGATCAGTGCGCTCGCATTATATGCAAACGTACTCAGCAGAACCGGCGTTACCATAAACAGAATGATCTTGAAAATCTCGCCGGTTTCCAGCAAATCTCTGGAACGATCCCGCTCTATCCTGCGGCGGATTATTTTCCGGTTCATATGGTAAATCATCAGCATAAACGCCAGTGCTATCAGCACGCCGACGCCAGTTCCGACTGCACTTCCGACTGCCCCCCACGCAGCACAGGTCAGCTCGTCTTCCCCAGCAAATATCTGCATCAGCCCCCATGCCGCCAGCATGCTGACCGCCGCATTTAAAATCTGCTCCAGAATCTGCGAAACGGACGTCTGCACCATGCTTCGGTTCGCCTGAAAATATCCTCTCAAAACGCCGAGCAGACCGGAAAAGAAAATTGTCGGTGCAAGCGTCCGAAGCACCATCGCCGCCCGTCCCGGAATCAGAAAATCCGCTCCAAAAAACGCAAACAGACTGGCGATTCCGCCCACGACAACAACATAAATAATCGAGCAGTGAAAAATCCGCTGCGCATTTTTGTACTGGTGGGTTGCCAGTCTCTGTGAAATTACTTTGGATACCGCCGACGGAATGCTATAGGAAGAGATCAGCAAAATCATCTGATAATAGCGATACGCCGGCGCATAATAGCCGTTTCCTGTCTCTCCGATAATTCCCGTCAGGGGGCTTCTGTACAATAGGCCGATAATTCGACAGATAATGCCGGCAGCAGCCAAAATGCCGGCCTGTTTTACAAAGGAACTGCCTTCTCCCTTATTTTTTGTTCCCATCCATTACCTTTCTGCTCAGTCTGTCAGGCAGAAAGAAAGCAGATAATCCAGCCGTCTCTCTACCAGCTCCAGAACAAAAACATCCGGCTTTTGTTCTTCTACCATAGATTGCGTAAAAAATCCGTTCCAATGAGCCATATAGCAGTCTGAAAGGCTGCTCGCCACCGGTCCCGCCATTCCTCCGGCGAAGGAATCCCTCACCATGAACAGCTTTCTCGTATCCGGCGCATCTGAATGATACACCAGAGCCGTCGCATCGTCAATAGAGACTGCCTGCAAATTGTTGCCGTTGTAACCGGTCACGATATAATTTTCTTCCGCAGGCATATTTTTTTCGTAGTAGCTCTGCAGATTCATCATTCTTGCAAGATCATATCCGGAAAAGGTATCCGGAGTAAAGGTAATGTCCTCCACCTCTGGAAGCTCGTCTCCCAACTCCTTTAACAGCGCTTTTGCCCCAATATAGCCGCCAGCAGCGTTCCAATGCGTGTCATAGTGCCAGTACAGGGAATATTCCTTCTTATATTTCAGCATTTCCTCTTTCGGATATACAATACGGATATCTGTATTCTTCTTCAGATAAGCGATCAGCTGATCTGTCCGCGTTTCTTCCGCCTTTTTATAATAGGAAGGAAGATGCTCTTCTCCGTAAATCGTCTCCTTATTCGGTGCAATCATCAGGACAAATTCACTGCCCCGGTTGGAAAGCCACTGCTCCGATGTCGTAAGCTGCGATGCGATCTGTGCAAGCTGTCCTTCTGTAAACAGGTTCGTTCCCTTATAATCATCAATGTCCGATTCCATGCTGTAAAACAGCCAGTTGTCCGAACCGATCACAACCTTGTCGTTGATGGATTTTTCACAAAACAGCTTTAAATCTGTCAGGCTGGAAAAGGAAATCAGCTGACTCCGAAACGGAACCGCCGCGTTAAACGCGCTCTCCACCAATCCCGGATAATCTCTGTAATTGTCCTTCGTCAGCTTCGGAATCTCTGTTGAAACCGTATTTTCCGTCGCATCCGTCTGGAAACGATCCTTTGTTACCGCCCACACAGCTCCCGGCATCAAAAGCAAAAGCGCAAAGCAAATCAGCCATGCCGCCGCCATTTTTTTATTCATATGCATTCTCCACTCAGAAATTCAGATAAATTGCAGGGCTGTAGGTTCCGTTGACCAAAAGCAGCATCGACGCTGCGATCAGGAACATGCAGTAAACCAGTTCCAATACGCCGCCCTTTAATTTCTCCGCTGCCGGGCAGAACTTTTTGATTCCGACCTGCAACAGCCCCATACCAAGGACACCGACAACCGCCATTACGATACAACGGTTTCCGATCAGCTCCCGCAGTGCATAGGTGCTCTGCGTATACTGCCACGGCGTCAGCATCCTGCGGATGTACTGCAGCGCCGGCTGCAGATTTGCCACCCGGAAAATCACCCAGCCGAACAACACCACAAGCCCCGTGTATACATAACGCAAAAAGCCGATTTTGTCCAGAATTTTCTTAAATCCGATCCGTTCCACAATGATGAAAAATCCGTGCAGCGCGCCCCACGCGATAAACGCTGTCGTCGCGCCATGCCATAATCCGGTCGCAAAAAAGACGATCGCCAGATTCAAATATGTCCGAATCTTTCCTTTCCGGTTTCCGCCAAGCGGTATGTAGAGGTAATCCCGAAACCAGCTGCTCAGGGAAATATGCCATCTGCGCCAGAACTCCTGAATCGAACCGGACAGGTATGGATAATTAAAGTTTTCACAAATATCGAATCCGAACATTTTGCCCAGACCGATGGCCATATCTGTGAAACCGGAAAAATCATAGTAAATCTGAATCGCATACAGAATCGCCGCGCACCACACCATAACGCCCGTAACATTTGTAATGTCCTGCGCATAGATCTTATCTACACTTGCGCCGACAATGTTTGCGACCAGTACCTTTTTACCAAGTCCATAGGCAAAGCGCCGGATTCCTTCCGCTGTCTTTTCCACGGTTTCCTGTCTGTTTACCAGCTGTGGGGCAAAATCGCGGTACCGCGCGATCGGTCCGACTGAAATTTTCGGGAAAAAGGACAGATACAGCGCCATGTTGAGCGGATTTTTCTCCGCCTCATAATGACCGCGGTATAAATCCATCAGATATGAAATCGCTCCGAACGTAAAAAACGAAATGCCAATCGGAAGCGGGATATTGCGCATCTCATGCTCGCTTCCCGTCAGCCGGTTCACAATCCGCAAAAAGAAGTCAAAATATTTATAATACCCAAGAATCCCCAGGTTTACCAAAATGCCCGCCGCCAGAACGGTTTTCGCCGCCACGCTTTCATCCCGCTGACATCCAAGCAGCAGTCCGATACCGTAATTTGCCGCAATCGAAACAAGTAAAAGGACAATATAAACCGGATCGCCCCACGCATAAAACACAAGACTTGCCAAAAGCAGCAGGATATTTTTCAGCGCTGTTTTGCGCACACACAGCCTGTCCAACACAAATACAACCGGCAAAAAAGCCGTCAGAAAAATCATGGAATTGATACTCATTCAAAAACTCCGATCTTATTCGCTGCCCGCAGCACCCTTGGAACAGCAATCTGATAATCAGTCATCCCGCAACGGATACTGTTGTCCTGATATCAGAGGCAAAAGAGTTTTTGATCCTGATATCTTTTTTATTGTAGCATACATTTCCTTAAATAGGTAGGGGAATCTGAGGTTCTCTTTCCTGAAGCATCTGCAAAGTTACAGTTCACACACGCCATTCGCAGAAACGAATCTGCGATACTTTCCGCTGCTTCGCAGTCCTTTTTGTTCATTTGAAACTCTCCAGGAATGCTTCGCAGCCCTCCACGATGTCCCGGTACGCGATTTCGAAATCCCCGGAGTACCACGGATCGTCAATATCGCGCGGATGCTTTGAGTAATCCAGCAGCCGATGGATTTTATGCTCCGGGTCTCCGCCAACGATTCGAAGCATATTTTGAATATTGTACTGCTCCGCTGCCAGCAGATAATCATAATATTCGTAATCCTGCTTCGTCATCTGGCGTGCCCGCTTCCCGGACGGGTCAATGCCATGCTCCCGCAGCTTCCGCACCGCCGGCGGATAGACCGGATTGCCGATTTCCTCCCGGCTCGTCGCAGCCGATGCGATTTCAAACTGATCCGCTATGCCGCGTTTTGCAACCATGTCCCGGAGGATGAACTCGGACATAGGGGAACGGCAGATATTGCCGTGGCAGACGAACAGTATTTTTACCATATCTTTTATATTCCTTCAAAAGCCTTTAAACCTTGATATTACAGGCTTTCCGGCACTATTTTTAATTTTTCCATTTTGCCCCAAACCTACGTGATTCTTTGTAAATCTATGCAAATTCACGGATAAATGGTGTAGTAAGTGGTGTAGTAACTTGGTGTATTTTCAACCTGATTTTCTCTGCTTTTCCGTTGTTCCCATTTCTTTGAAATCAATGATTTTCGCCATCTGCTCCGCCGCCCGATCATAACTGGCGTGAGTGTAAACATTCAGCGTTACTCCCACATCAGAGTGTCCCATCACATACTGCAAGGTTTTTATATCCATACCGGCGTTTGCCATATTGGTGCAAAAAGTATGGCGGAACACATGAGGTGTAATATGCGGCAGAGGTATGTCCGGATACAGCTTCTTGTATTTCTTCATTGCCCACCGCATCTCATTCTCAATATGCAATGCTACTTTGGGCTTATCATCTTTATCCAGAAGCAGAAAGCCGCTGTACCCGTCTACTATGATTTCCGTCTTTATCTTTTTGCGGCGGGCAATGATATTCATTAGACTTTGATAGACTTCCTCTGTCATGGGAATAAAGCGGCAACCGCACTCCGTCTTGGTTTTCTCGACATAATACTTTCCGCCCCGTTCCCGGACAAGCTGGTGATCTACCCGGATTCGCCGGTTTTCAAAATCCAAATCACTTTTTGTAAGACCGCAAAACTCACTGACACGCATACCCGTTCCCAGCAGCACGACAAATTCATCATAATATTTGGTGTAGGTTTTGTCCTCCCGGATAAAGCCCATCCAAATTTCCTGCTGTTCCTCCGTCATGGCAATCCGTTTCTGTGAGTCATTGGGAACAACATCCACTAACTTGAAGTCAAAGGGATTTCGGCGGATAATATCCTCGTTATAGGCCATCTGAAAAGCCGGTTTCACAACGCCCCGGACGCTGGTAATGGTGCTGTATCCTTTCCCGTCGTTGTGAAGTTTCATAATCCACTGTTGAGCATCCGATACTTTAATATCCCGTATTTGTCGGTTTCCAAAATCTTCTTTCTTAATCAGGTTTAGAACAAAATTGTAACCGACTTTGGTATTATAGCGCACACCCTGTTTCAAACTGATATAGCGTTCCAAAAGGGCGATCACGCTAATATTGCCAGCGGAATAATCAAGCCCATCATCAAGCCGTTTCTGGATTTCTTTTTCCTTTTCCCGCAGTTCCTTCAAATCAGAGGAGTACACCGTCTGCCTTTTTCCTCGAATGTCTATATAGCGATACTGATAAATCAGGTCTTTTCTCTGGCTCTCTCCTGTCCGCAGGATTCTTCCTTTATGATCTTTGCGTTTCTCGGACATTGTCAAACTCCTTTCCGTGATGGAAAGAGCCTTGATATGACACATTTATTGTATCATATCAAGGCTGTCTTTTACACCACAAATTTCAGATAGAATAAGCCTGTTCAATGTACTGATCGAACAGACGGCGTTTAATCAAGCGTTTATTTCCCACCCATAAAACGAACCGGCAATTCTGGTCGTTTGTCAGATCGCGCAGTTTATTGATACCAATTCCGGAATATGCAGCAGCTTCTTCCAGACTTAGATTACTCTTTTCCCAAATCGGGACTTCTTTCATAGGCAGTTATCCTCCATAATAGAATAGCCAGACAAGGAGAAGGTCGGCAACGAAGTCCGGCAACGGGCGTCAAAAAACCTTAAAACCATCTCTGTCTGGCGGTTTGGTTACGATTTATATTTTCTTTTATTTTTCTGTTGCTTTGGTTGCTGATAAGGGAAAAAGCCCGCAGTTACGGGGCTTTCCCCGGCAACCCGTCCGGCAACAGGAGTGCAACAAAGTCGGCAACGGGGTGGGATTTTCAGAAAGGAAGCTCCATCTGCTCTGTGACCTCCACAAATCCTTCCGGGATTTTTTCGGCTCCGTTGCTGGTATCCGTTGCCGGGGCTTCACGCTCCCAGCCCTTTTGCCTTCCGTATTCCGGGAACATCCGGGGATTGGAAAAGTAGTGCCAGCCTGTGACACAATGGTTCATAATGTCGTTGACCTCCCGGATTTCCCATTGTTTCGGCTCGTCAAAGGGATGGTTCAGGGCTTCCCGGAAAAGCTGCTTGGAACACACCATACTGCCGGTGTAGCGGTCAAGGTAGGCTTGGATCATCCCTGCCTTGGTGTCCTCCGGCATGAAATCCCGCTGGTGTTCTTTGAGATAACGCACCATTTCCGGGCTGAAAGACAGCTTAAAATCCCCACTGCGGTAAATGGTCATGGCTTCCGCCCATAGCTGTTCGATGTAGGCTCTGGAAGCGGCTTCATCGTCCAAAATGTGAACTTCCGCCTGTTCCGGGTACACCATGACCGGCAGAAAGCGCCGGTTGCCGGAACGGTCAAGGGGCAGGAAGTCAAGGGCGTTGGAAGTGCCGCCAAACACGCATTGCCGCAGCCTGTCCTCTGGGTGGGTTTCGTATGGGATTTTATAGACCTCCTTCTGTCGGCTTAAAAAAGACTTGATTTCCTCAATGCTCTTGGCGTTTGCGGTGGCGATCATTTCCGACATCTCAATAATCCAGTGGCCTTGCAGCTTGCGGTACACATTGTCATCGTCCAGCTTGCGAAGGTCATCGGAAAACCACTCGTCTTTCACGGCCAGCAGCCGGAAAAAGGTGGATTTTCCGGCTCCCTGACCGCCCACCAGACAGAGCATGACTTCAAATTTGCAGCCGTGATGAAATGCCCGGTGGATAGCTCCCAGCAGGAACAGCCGCAGGGCTTCATAGGTGTACTGGTCGCTGTCGGCTCCTAAAAAGTGGTGCAGGCAGGTGCGGATACGCTCGGTTCCGTCCCATGAAAGGCCGTTCAGGTAGTCCCGGATGGGGTGATAGCCGTTTTCATTGGCAATAATCCCGATGGCGGCGGCAATCTTCTTTTCGCTGGTCAGCCCATAGGTTTCTTCCAGATACAGGAGCAGATAGTTCATATCCGTGTCTGTGATGGCGGTGCCGGTATGGTGGTAGCCGATGGGCTTGATGATGTCGGTGCGCTCGGTCAGCAGATTTTTGGCGATTGCCCCGGAAAGCAGCGGGTCATTCTGAAAGACGGTCAGGCAGTTGCGTATACTGTTGCGAACGCCGCCTTTCTCGGTACTTTCCAACATAGCTTTGACTTCCTCAACGCTCCGGGGCGGTGGTGCTTCTTGCATGGTCTGTTCTACGGCCTGCCGTATCTCTGGCGGCAAGCTCTGCCATTCGTCTTTCAAGATTGCTCACTTCCTTTCCACAGTCAATGATAAGGGCTGCCCGTTCCTCTATATCCGGGGAGAGCAGCACATCCAGCAGATAGTCCACATAATCCTGCTTTTGCAGGGCTTCCACAAACAAAGGGTGGAAATCCTCGTCTGGTGTGTTGGGGGCATAGTCCCGTTTCCAGCGGCGCAGCAGGTTTCGATAGTCGCACAGCACCCGGAAGCAGTAACGCTCCATGCGGCGGAACCGCTGTTCCGGGGTTTCCTGCCGGAGCTTCCTGTGACGGGGCGGCTCCTTGTCCTCATAGGGGATGGAAAACACCTGCGCCAGCATGAGGGCGGCTTCCTTGGGGCTGACAGATTCCAGACGGGAAACAAAGTCGATCACATCCCCGTCTGCCTGACAGCCGAAGCAGTGAAAACGCCGATCAACTTTCATGCTTGGGTTTTTGTCGGCATGGAAGGGACAGACGCACATCCCGTTCCGTCCCACCCGGATTCCAAAATGCTCGGCAGCCTGCCGGGTGGTAACAGACTGCTTGACAGCTTCAAATACATTCAACTAAATCCTCCTGAAAATAAGAAAAGCGCCTGTCATTCTCAAAAAGAAAATGGCAAGCGCCTATTAAAGTTCCATATCCTTTTTTTTCTCTGTGCGGGGTTGCTGGCATTTCTCGGCCTGTTCCTCCCGGATACGCTGCGCCCGGCCTTTGACTGCCTGCTGGATGGACGGTTTCTTGCCCGGTTCGGCGGTCTGGCGGTACTGCTCGGACGGAAGCACCTGATTAAGCCAGTGGCGCACATCACGGAGAATCTTCACATCCTCCTGCACCGCCGACAGGCGTTCCCTGTACTCGGCCACTTCTCCGGCAAGTTGCGTCCGCTCCTCGTTCAGCTTTTTGGTGCTGTACTTGGTTCCCTCCAAATGCACCTTGAAATAGCGGACAGCGGCATTGTAGGCGTCCAACTCGTCCCGATGGGCGGCGGCAAACTGTTCCTTTGGCTTCTTAAACCGGATGGCGGCATATTCCGTATGAACCGGCTTGTGGGCTTCAAAGTTGGCGATATGGGAAAGCATGGTGTCGATCTCCTTCATGCGCTTTTCCTTCGGCTTCATCTCTGCCCGGATGGAAACGGCCTGCCCGCTGACGGTATCCAGATAGGCGTCCAAACTCTCCACGGTGGACAGCTCCTTTTCCCGCAGATAGCGGATGGCGTCCATAACTTTGTTGAAGTCGTTCACAGTGCCTTTGAGCTGGCCTTTGCTCGTCCAGCCGGTGCGCTCCTCTCGGCGCAAATCCAGATATTTGCCCAGCAGTTCCGGCAGGGTGGGTTCCTTCGCTTCCTGCAAGGCTTCCAGCAGGGCGGACTTTTTCTCTTTCAGGTCTGCAATCCAGCCTTTCAGGTGGCGCACCATCTGACGGATGGACTGCATGAGCCGGTTGGCGGCGGTAATGTCCCGGTTCAGGTTGCCGATGTTGGTCTGTATCCCTCGTTTCTCCATCTGGCTGACCGCTGGCCCCATGTGGACAGTGGGGATTTTATCAAGCCCCTGCCGCTCATAGGAACGAAGGTCAAGGCGTTCCGGGCGGTCATTGGCTTCCAGATAGCGATTGGCGATAGCCGCCCAGCCCTGACGCCATATCTCGCCGTACTTC
>ERZ1694706.1000-NODE-1000-length-10191-cov-5.695541_pt1 | contig 10191 bp, 7 predicted proteins | sample MGYA00581716_ERZ1694706 | MGnify/ENA primary metagenome ERZ1694706 (study PRJEB42213, sample SAMN07424529) | human gut metagenome | biome: ENVO:00009003; feature: ENVO:2100002; material: ENVO:00002003 | host: Homo sapiens | place: USA | collected 2014 ... | reverse complement strand
CTTCCCTTTACCAGCACATCCGGAATCTTCGGCATCATATAAACGCGGATTGAATGGCTGTAGCAATATTTGAGCAGCACGTTTCTGTCCATCGTATGAATATCCCAGAGAACGACCGCGTCATACTTTCCGACCTCGCGTATCACCGCATCGTACCCCTCTTTGATATTCATGCACTTTGCAACATGATATTTATCCTTCCGTCCTGCAAATTTCCCAAGAATATCCTCTACCGGGCGCTCACCGTGCACCAAAAGCAGCTCCCGCGGAGGAAACGCGCGACGGTAAATCAGATTACACAGCCAGCCCCACAGCCCTGCAAACACCAGCTGATACAGCATCATCGACACCATATGCCCCCCACCGATGATAAACCAGCCGTACATCAGGGACAGCTGCGCATAGCTGATTACATTGACGCACAGAAGGGAAAACAGCTGAGACAGGAAAATATCCAGCGGTTTCAGATAGCCGATTTTAAGTGCTCCATAAGTATTGGAAAAGAAAAAGAGCAATATGAAATACAGAGCAACAATCAGCAAATGGCCGTTTACATTAAAACGGTTATGCGTTTTCCATGCAATATGATGATAATAATAGGCGAACCAGTCGTGCGCATAAAAAGCAGTCAGCACGCACAGTCCAATCAGCCCAAGCGCCAGAATAATCAGCCGCTTGACAGAATCGTTTTTCTTCATCTTCCGTTCTCCCGCTATATTCTTCTCCACACAGCGCGCACCGCCCACATACAAAAACATGCTGCGCTTGCGATCACCGACATTTTTTCCTGTTTCCGGTAAAGTCCCCAGATTCTTGTAATCGCCCGGAGCTTGTTCGAGGAAAGGGATTTTTCCGGTCTTCTGTAGATCACCAAATTTTCCTTTAACCCGTAAGCGACGTGTCCGTTTCTTAAAATCTGCCACCACATCGCCGTGTCCTCGCTCGGCACGTCCGGCATCTGCAAAAGCGCCTTGTCAATTTTTTCCCGGTCAAACAGCACCGTGCTTGTAAAAATGACCGTCCGGCTGAGCGCTTTCTGATAAGTCAACTGATCGGGAACCCGCACGATTTTGCCGGTTCCAACCGCATGCTCGTCTCCAAATTCATACGAGCAAAATACAAAGGCTGCGTCTTTTTCCCGCAAAAAAGCCATTTCTCGTTCCAGCTTGTCCACCCGCCAGATATCGTCCGCATCCATAAATGCGAGATAACGTCCATTTGCATGTGCTGTCCCGAAATTTCTTGCATTTGCCGCGCCCTTTACCCCGTCCATCTGGGAAAGAAGCTGAATTCGCGCGTCTTTTCTGCAGATTTCTGACACAAGACCTGCGCTCCCGTCCGTAGAATGATCGTCTACCACCAGCAGCTCCCAGTCCGTCCATGTCTGGCGGCGAACCGATTCCAGCGCTTCCTCCAGATACGCCTGGGCGTTAAAAACCGGCATCACAATGCTGATCAGGTTCTCATAATTCATTACAGTTCTTCCTTTACCAGATAAATCGGACGCTTTTTCACTTCCAGATAGGTCTTGGACAGATACTGTCCCACGATTCCCAGGCAGAAAAGCTGCACGCCGGAAACCAACAGAATAATACATACCATCGACGGCCAGCCGGGCGTCGGATCATGGTAAATCAGGTTTTTGATAATCAGGGCAATGATCGCCACAAATGCTATAATGCAGAACACAACGCCCATGATAGACGAAATTGCCAGCGGCACTGTTGAAAATGCGGTAATTCCATCCAGCGAATACAAAAACAGCCTCCAGAAGCTCCATTTTGTCTCGCCGTGGGTGCGTTCCACGTTTTCATACTCCAGCCACTTCGTCTCATAGCCGACCCAGCCGAAAATTCCTTTCGTAAAACGGTTATATTCGCACATCGAAAGAATCGAATCCACAACCTGTCTCGTCATCAGACGATAGTCGCGTGCGCCGTCCACGATCTCCGTTTTGGAAATTTTATTCATGATGCGGTAAAACATCCTTGCAAAAAACGACCGGATCGGAGGTTCGCCTTTTCGGGTCACACGTCTTGTCGCCACACTGTCGTAGCCCTGCTTAATGTAGGAAAACATCTCCGGCAAAAGGGACGGAGGATCCTGCAGATCAGCGTCCATCATCACGACATAGTCCCCCTTTGCTTTCTGGAAGCCCGCATAAATTCCTGCTTCCTTGCCAAAGTTGCGGGAAAAGGACACCAGATGCACCCGTTCATCCTTTTCGTGAAGCTTCCGAACCTCCGCTGCGGTATTGTCCTTGGAACCATCATCGATATAAATAATTTCCAGATCCAGTTTTTCCTGCTCCAAAAAAGCGGAATTTTTCATCATTTCCTCATAAAAAATCGGAACGTTTTCCTCTTCATTATAGCAAGGTACGATTACGCTCAGTAACATGTTTCTCTCCTGTAGTTGCGTCCATTCTTATCTTGTCCGCAATTCTCGCTATGTATTCGCTGTTTGTCGGCCTCGGCGCGCCCGTCTCCCGGCTGAACCCGAACAGATCCTCAAACACCTCCGGATTGCCCCGTTCCCAGGACACCTCCACCGCGTTTCGGATCGCGCGTTCCACCCGCTGAAGCGTTGTTTTGTAACGCCTTGCGATTACCGGATATAACAGCTTCGTCACGCTGCCGACCAGTTCCATATCCGAGACAGCCAGCAAAACCGCCTCCCTCAGATAATAATATCCCCTCAAATGCGCCGGAATCCCAAGTTCCAGCATAAACGCCGATATCTCCCGCTCCGTTTCGAGTGTTTCTTTCCATTCTGCAGCCATTTCTGATTCCTCCTCTGAGTCTTTTTTCCGCACCAACAGTGTGACCGCACTGTGAACATTCTGCCGCTGCTTTTTACTTTATTCTAACACTCAGATTTTGGAAACCAAACGGAAAACGGTCGTGATATTTCGCGTTTTTTCGCCGTTTAAAGCCGTTCCGTCCTGCCTTCTTTTTCCAGCGTCTCAACGACTTCCTTGACGCGCTGTGCCTGATCGACAGGGCAGACCAGAATCGAATCCCTGCCCTCTACGATGACCAGGTTTTCAACGCCGACTGCGGCGATCAGCTTTTTACCGCCGTATACAACGCAGTTTTTCGCGTCCAGAAGCAGCGTATCGCCGGAACTGATGTTACCGGCAGCATCCCGGGTGCGCACTGCATCCAGCGTATCCCAGCTGCCAACGTCGTTCCAGCCGAAATCTCCTTCCAGCATCAGAACACCCTTTGCGCGCTCCATAATGCCGTAATCCACGGAAATCTTCGGGATGGTCGGATAAACCTCATGCAGAACCTCCTGCTCTTTTTCTGTGCCGAGCGCTGCCCCGATCTGTTTCAGACAGGCGTACACATCCGGCAGAAGTTCTTCGAAATAGTGAAGAATCGTGGAGGCTTTCCAGACAAATATGCCGCTGTTCCACGCATAACTGCCGGATGCCAGATAACTTTTCGCCGTTTCCAAATCCGGTTTTTCCACAAATTCTTCTACCTTGCGCCATACTTTTCCAGCCTCTCCCACGCTGCGGATATAACCATAGCCGGTCGAGGGAAACGTCGGATGAATCCCGATCGTCACAAGTGCGTCCGTCTCTTCCACTGCACGAACCGCTTCCTTCATCACGCGGGTGTATTCCGCCTCATCGCGAATATAAGCGTCCGACGCAAAAATGCACATCACGCCGTCACCGTATTTATGCAGAATTTCCATCGCCGCATAACCGATACACGCTGCTGTATTGCGCGCCGCAGGCTCTGCCAGAATATGATCTGCCGCAATTCTGCCTGCTGTGCGCTCCTTCATCATCTTTGCCTGCGTCTCATTGGTTACAATAAAAATGTCCTTCTGATCCATCAGGTCATGCTGTCTGTCGATCGTCTCGTTAACCAGAATATCTTTGCCGGACAGGTTTAAAAACTGTTTCGGCTCTGCCTTTGTACTCAGCGGCCAGAAACGGGTTCCGCCCCCGCCTGCCATAATTACGCCATAGGTTTTCATGTTGTATTTCCTTTCCGATGTGCTGCGCTCCCGTCAGCCCATTCCATGCATTTTCAACTTTTTCCGGATCGCTTCTGTTTTGCCGGATCATTTCGTCTTTTTCCGGAAGCCGTCCCGAATCGAGTTGCCCCGCAGCTCGATATCCTGTACGATTGGGGATGACGGGAATTTGTTATACCCGATCTGCCCTCTGTCCGTCGGCACATAGATCGTCACACCATCCACTTCGTACATCTCTGCAGATCCATCTACATAATCCTGCTGCCACAGATAATACGGCTCATATGCCAGCTCCCGAACCATCTGTATCAGATTATACCCCTTATAGGTAAAAAATGCTACCAGCAATCCCACAAATGCCCAATATCCGGCATTTTTCAACCATTTACGTCCATTGTGTCCCTGTTCTGAACCAGCCAGCTTTTCCGCCGCCATACAATACAGGCTTCCAAACACCGTCAACGGCAAAAACAACACATAAAAATATCCGTACCGCACCAGCGGCGCCCCGAGCTGCCAGAAGAAAAAACCGACCACTGCACACAGCTGAAGCAGGGAAAAACACAAGGGCGTAAGATGTGCGACTCGGCGGGCGGGCAAGGGTGCGCCGATTTCTCGTTCAGACACAGCACTACCCGCACGGAACGCAACCGCCGCCCGGTCTGCTCTGAACGCGCGCGTACCATTCTCCGCGGACGCAGCGCTGCCCGCATGGGACGCAACCGCCGCCCGGTCTGCTCTGACTGCGCACACAGCTCCTAGCACCGCCAGCACTGCACTCATCGGGATCGCTGCCCAGCCTGCCAGCACCAGAAGCTTATCGAATCCAGCCTGCGCTGCAAACCAGTTCGGCAGCCACTGCTTCAACGGCTGATCCAGCTGATAAACATTGTAAATCTCCCGCGCATACGCCTGGATTTCCTTTGCGTCGCTGTTCGCATAGCCTTTGGAAATTTTCCAGTCTACCGGAAACCAGTCCAAAAACGTAAACGGATAAAACAGCCAGCCGGAAATCAGCACATTCCGCGCCAGATACGGAAATGCAATCAGAAGTCCCAGCGCAATATAGCCTGCAATCTGCAGCCATTTTTTCTGCCTAAGCAGCAACACCGCCGGATACAGAACCAGAAGCAAAATTACCGCTGTGGACAGCTTCACCGTCGCCGCATACACCAGATACAGACTCAGCAGCGCGTAAGGCACAGTTTGCTTTTCCCCGATGGGACAGTCCCTTTCCTGCTCCCACAGTTCCACCCAGGTCATTATTACCCAGAATAAAACCAACATTGCAAAATAATCGGACGCCGGAGAAACCATCTCCCGGAACACTGCTATCAGATAAAAGATCCCGCCGATAGATAAAAAATCCGATATTCGCACTTTTTTTCGTTTCCAAAATGCCATAAGCCCTGCCGCGCATTTACATGCGCACAGCAGCGCAAAAAATCCAGCCACGCAGTGCATCGGCCGTCCGATCAGCCACGTCTCGCTAAAGAAGGCGCTGAGTGCAAAGGAAGCGCTGTTGTAACCGAACCGGCTGTGCAGATTCGCAAGACCCGGCACAACGCCGTACTCTTCGATCCATCGAATTGCCTGTGCATGATACAGTCCCGTATCGTAGTGCATATAGCCCCTCGACGAGCCGTATGCAAATAAAAGCGTCAGACCGGCATACAGCAGCCAGACGGCTTTGTTTTTTTTGCGCCAAAGGCTTTTTGAGTTTTCAATCCCTTCGTCGCTTCTTTCCTTTTTTTTCTGACATGCCTGTATTTTCGAAATTTTGAAAAAATCCGCCAAATCCCGACGCAGCAGCATTCCGCCGATGACCGCAGCAAAAACGGCAATCAGGCTTGCCCAGAAGCCAACGCCGGCAAACAGGCTGAAATACTCTGCATACACATTCAATACGAGCAGACCCGCCATCATATAGGTTACTGCGCTATGAATCTGACAACCGCCCTTTTTTCGAAACGGTGCAAGACACGCAAAGCCCATCAGAAACGACAACGTCGCCATATACGCCCATTCCATTAAAATCATTATCATAATTTTGATACCCCTGTCTGATGCATTAAATGTACCATTGCCCCCATTTCATGTCAAGGAAATGGAGGTGCTCCATTTTCCGGGTAATTTTCTTGCTTTTTTCCCTCACTGACACTAAACTGAATCCATATACAGATCAAAATCATTCATTGCTTTCCAGGAGGACTCCCATCTTATGACAAATATAATTTCATTCCAGAAGCCCGGTATCACTCGGATTACTGCAGCATTTTTTGCAGCCTTTGCACTATGCGATATCGGTTCCATCCATCCGGCAGATATTTTTTCTGTCCTGATCTTTGCAGGCATGCTCCTCCTTTTTTCTCCAACGCTGACGCAAAGACTGACGAATATCGGAGCAGCTTCTTCTGTGCTTCCGCGCCATTTTTATCCAATATGCAGACTTCTCGCAGTTCTCTACACCTTATTTTATGCAGCAGCAAAGCATGCTGAACTGTCCGGCAGCTTTGACAGCCGCATATTCAGGCTTGCATTCCTGGCGGCTGCGGTTATCGGTCTGTATTTTATATTCTTCCGATTCTGTGAACTGTCCATGCTGTTTCTTGCATCCAGACAGCAGCGGCGTTTTGCCCAAAACACTTTGCAGCAGCCTGACGGTGCATGTCCTGTACCCCCAGCCATATCTGCAGCGCATGCCCTGTCCCGCAAACAGAAGCTGCTCTGTTACTTCGGTCTGCTCTTCTGCTGGCTGTTCTGGTTTCTGTACCAGTTTCCCGGTGTTCTGACCCCGGACAGCATCAGCCAGTTTTCCCAGGCTACCGGCCTGATCCCGTTCAGTAACCACCACCCGATCCTGCACACGCTTTTGTTCTCCCTGTTTTACCATATCGGATTTTTTCTGACCGGAAGCATAAACACCGGAATCGCCTGTTATGTATTGTTCCAGATGTGCACTATGGCCGCTATTGAAACCTATACGCTATCCCTCCTCGCAAGATCAGGCGCTTCACGCCTCTGGCTGATTCTGTCTTTTTGTTTCTGGGGGCTCGTTCCATTTCACGCAATTTTTGCCGTAACCGTCTGGAAAGATATTCTTTTTTCCGGATTTATGCTGTTATATCTTTGCTTTTTATATGAACTGCTCTGCAACCCGGATAACCGTCCGGACATTTGGGCAGGGCTTTCCCTTTCCGGCTTTTTCGTCTGCACCCTGCGTTCAAACGGGCTTTATATCTTCCTGTTCACCCTCCCGTTTGTTCTGTTCGCATTTCGCCGGACATGGAAAAAAATGTTTGCCGTGCAGGCCGGCATACTCCTTTTATCCCTGATCATCACCGGCCCTGTATACACTGCCTGTCATGTTGAGCGCGCTTCCTTTACAGAATCCCTCTCCATTCCTCTGCAGCAGATTGCCTGTGTCGTTTCTAACGGTCGACAGCTGAGCCCAGAGCAGGAAATGCTCATCGATGATGTAGTCGATACTTCCCTGATTCCGGAGTATTACAATCCGGTGATCTCCGATCCCATCAAGGCACTCGTCTCCTACAACCATGCCGATGCGATCATCCGGAATCCTTCAAAATATTTCACCCTCTGGATTCAGCTCGGTATTTCTTACCCGGGCGACTATCTCCAGGCCTTTATCGATCAGACAAAAGGATACTGGTTCCCCGCCCCGGCTGCTTTACGCACGAATGAAGGGATTTCTCCGAACGAAATCGGACTTTCCTGGCCGCATCTTCTGCGGGGTCAGTTTCCGGTCAAAATCGGTGAAATTCTTTTAAAGCTTCCTGATATGCTTCCGGTTTACGGTATTTTGTGGAGCATCGGCGCGTACTTCTGGGCTGTCCTGTATTTTGCCGCATATCAGTTTTTATACGGACAGCGGCGGTTTCTCGTGCTCTTTGTACCGTTTATCGGAACTGTACTTACCCTGCTTCTGGCAACTCCTGTCGCCTCCGATCTGCGCTACGCTTATCCGCTCATCCTTGCCGCGCCGTTTTTCATTGCGCTGCCGTATTGCCATCTTCAAACCTCCCGTCTGCAAAAATGAGATGGGAAACGTTGTAAAACTGACAAAAAAAGTGTAAAATAAGAAATCAGGGGATGGCATTTTGCCTAATTTAGTTTCCAAAGAGAAAGAGGTATTTTATGAACTTTTTTAACGCACTGATTCACAACACGGTTTTTATGTCCGCAGTTACGGGGTGGTTCGCTGCACAGGTCATCAAAACAGTGATTTATACCTGTATCACCAAAAGCTTTGATCCGGAACGTTTAGTCGGAAGCGGCGGCATGCCCAGCTCCCATTCCGCCACTGTCTGCGCACTCGCAACCGCATCCGGAATGCAATACGGCGGCGGCAGCTTTGAATTCGCCATTGCCGCTATTGTAGCGATTATCGTTATGTATGATGCCAGAGGGGTGCGCCGGGAAACCGGTCTCCAGGCACAGGTCATCAATGAAATGATGGAATTCTGGGAAAAGATGGGGCAGCCGATCTCCTACGAAGAAAAGCTCAAGGAATTCGTCGGCCATACCCCTTTACAGGTGTTTGTCGGCGCGCTGCTCGGCATCCTGATCGCCGTATTGTACGGCCTGTTCCTCGGTTAAATCTTTATCTGCTTGCGCCTTCCTGCAGACAACTTTCGTGTCTGTAGGAAGGCGCATCTGCGTTATAACGTTTTTTCCCGTAAAAATCTGCCCTCCTGACACAGAATTTTCACAGTTATTCTGTATAGTGATAACTAAGAAATTTGATGGAGGACATAAAATGAGCCAACAAAAAGTAGACCGTTATAAACAGGAAAAAGCGCATCGCAAAGAACGTCTGGAGAAGGAAAAGAAACGAAAAAAGCTCCTTCGCATCTGCAGTTATTTCGTACTTGCAGTAATCGTACTTGCGATTGCTTTTGCAATTTACCGCCACTATACTCCCAAGACAGAGACGCCGGCAGAAACAGAAACCACTGTCGAAAGCGTAATCGAAACAACTACAGCTGAAGAAAGCACTATAGAAGAAGGCACTGTAGAAGAAAGTACCGCAGCCAAAACAGAGGACACAGATACAGAAAGCACCGCCGAGGAAACCGCTGACACAGAAAGCGCTGCAGAAGAAACCGACGCAGCTGATACGGAAAGTGCTGCAGCTGATGGGGAAGCAACGACTGACGACGCTGCGCAGACAGCCCAGACTGAGAACGCTGCAGAGTAAAACGATTACCATGAAAAAACTCCCATTTTCTATGGCCGGGATAGCAGGGAATGATTCCTTCTTCATTTGCCATCGGAAACGGGAGTCTTTTTATTCCTGATAATAGCATGCTCACAGAGCACGCATTACTTTCTTGCTATCAAATACAGGTCACAATACAGCAGCTCTCTGATCTTTTCCATCTTCACATCACCGCCCATTCCATCTGCAACAGCCTGCAGCGCCTCCTCAGTCTGCTCCATTCTGGAAACATATACAAGCACCTGATCCGCCTGCCGGATTGTATCATCCTCCACAGTCGAAACGTCTGCAAGGCTCGCAAAATAAATTTCATCATACTGCATCAGCTCCAGTGAATCGTCCCAGATCATCCAGGTCAGGTTGGGATTATAAAAATAAACGACCGGTTTCTCTTTATGCTCCTGCGCAAACGCGATGCTTTCTGTGTCCTCTTCATAAAGAAACAGCACCTTTCCATCCGCCAGTCCTCGAATCTGTCCTGTTGCCAGCACCAGAAATACCGCCAGAAGCACATAGCCGGCTGCTTTATCGTGCACGGACCGTTTTCCCGGAGCAGATGTATCTCTGGTATCGCTGATTTTCCCCGCAGCGCTTTTTACAGCAGTCCCTTTTCTCATAGTCAACACGAAAAGCTTCTGTCCGAGCAGTACAAATATAACCATCATCAGCAGCAAAATCAGCCCGTAGACCGGAATCTGATATCGGTTCGCTTCCTCCGCCGTCAGGAGCGCTGTTTTGGTCACGACAAGGAAATAACCGAGTACTGCTGCCGCCGGAATCCAGAAAACACGCCGTGCTTCCCAGAATGATTCGTGGAAAGCGTCAGCCTGCCGGTTCGAATTTTCCTGCGCGGCTGCGTACTCTTCTGTCTGTTGCCCAGATTTCTGCGCGGCTGCGTACTCTGCTGTCCTGTCTCTTATACACATCTCCGAGCCCACGAGACCGGAGCCTAT
>ERZ1694706.988-NODE-988-length-10243-cov-7.388791_pt1 | contig 10243 bp, 9 predicted proteins | sample MGYA00581716_ERZ1694706 | MGnify/ENA primary metagenome ERZ1694706 (study PRJEB42213, sample SAMN07424529) | human gut metagenome | biome: ENVO:00009003; feature: ENVO:2100002; material: ENVO:00002003 | host: Homo sapiens | place: USA | collected 2014 ... | reverse complement strand
ACCACGGGACATGTTGTGACCGATGCCGTCTTCTGCTGTCAAAGCTACAGCATCATCGTTGCCGTACCAGCCGCCGTAATTGACTTCAAAGTCGTTGCTGACCAGCTCTGCCGCAGATACTGTTCCTGAAATTGCAGGAAAGCAGAACAGTACACTGGCACAGCATACTGCCGCAGTCAGTCCTGCCAGCCATTTTTGCTTGTTCATACAAAAATTCCTCCTTCTGTTATTTGAGATTATCGTTTCTATCAAACTATCTCTATTGTAGCAGAATCTAAGATGTTTGTATAACATATTTGTCATGCGATTTGCATATTTGTAAAAGAATTTTTGCAAATACACCATGAAAAAACGGAAGTTGTTTCATAGAAAAAAGAAAAGGTTGAATTTTATTCACAGTGTATTAGTATTTATGTGGTACAATATACTAGCCACTTCAAAAAAATGAAACGGGGGAATCATTCTTATGTGGAAAAAAAGAAGTATTTTGTTATTGTTTGCGCTGACCATAGCGTGCAGCAGCACACTGTACGGCTGTGATGTCATGAAAACTCCGACAGAATCCGACGCAAACGCCAGTGAGGAAAACTCAGGCGAAACATCTGGAGAGGACAAGGATTCAGGCGGTGCAGACAAGACGGACTCCAACGGGAAAGAAAAATCAGAGGATGCCAAAGGCGGTCTGTCCGCCGAGGAGTGCAATGCACTTTGGAAAGAATATCTCGGACAGCAGACGCTCTGCCAGATCAACAAAAAATTCGAAATATCGGATTCTTTGGAGGTGCAAAACGCACCCAGCGGATTGGCAGCAGCCGTTCAGAACGACTTCGACGGCGATGCTCAGAACGAGCTGGTCACATTCACTTTCGACAAGAACAGCACCGACGGCGACGACATCCGGATAGATTTGCTGGAAATCGAGGGCGGCGCAGTCAAGGTTTCCGACAGCAAGTATCTGACGGAGATTCTGGACATCAGCGACAAGCAGCAGGCGGTAACCAACTCCATCTATTTTTCAAGAGCCAACAGTATGGAAATTGCAACCTCATCGTATCAGGGCAATCTGTATTTCGGCAGCCTTCTGACGAGAGAGTGCTATTTCTATGCGGGAGAAACGTATCCATATGTGAAAAGTTTCAATGTATTCACCATAGAGAACCATGAGATCACACCCTGCACCATCGCTTCTACAGACATGGAATGGGCTACTGTCGCATATCCTTTGGACGAAACGGTGATCTATTCCAAGCTGCTTCCGCCCAGCATTCGGGAGACGCAGGAACTGGGCAGCTGTTCCGTTGACGAAGAACAATCCCCTTACCCGGAGAGTGCGCAAAGAGTCAAGGATGAGGTGGATGCCATGACCATCCGGCAGGGAAAATCCAACTTGTACACCAATCTTTTTTCTGCCTTTGAAGCAGGCTTTCATGTGGTTGGCGGGACATGCTCCTCTGCTGAGGCAACTTATTCTCTGCTGCTGAATGAATTCGGCTTGGATATCGCATACGACAGTCAGGAAGAGTTGCAGGAAAGATCTTCAGAGGAGTGCAGCGCTCAGTTTGTTGCCAAAGGAGATGCGCAGGTAACGCCAATCGTGAAAATCAGCTTACTGAAAAAATATCACTACCAATCTATGGAATACGAGGAATACTTGAACAAACTCACGCTTACCTCTGACCTCAACGAGATTCTCGGCGATGAGAACTTGTTCACCGAAACCTTTGAGAATGAGGATGCGCTGTTTGAGGACATCCTCCGCTATCCGGAATATCACCATGATATCTGGGATACATTCGATTCCATGAATCTCATGCAGTGCATCATGGATCTGGATCAGGACGGAAAAAAGGAACTGCTAATTGAAGGCACCAATGACAGCGATTATAAAAGTGTCGGCGTTGTGAAAGCAGACGGCAGTTTTTACTTCCTGAGCGATGCCGGAATGAACACAGAATATTTCTCCAACGGCTTTATCCGTGGAAACAGCATGAATTCCGTATTTGGCTACACGTATCTAAACACAACGAATGGCGAAACATGGAGCGCACAGCTGGAAAGTGGGCAGAGTTCGGTGCGTATTTTGGAGAACGGTGATGGCAGCCAGGTATTAAAGGGCACACAGGCAGATGAAAAAGAAAAAACCATGTACTCTGCCGATACGGTTACTCCGAACTTCCAAAACTATTATGTATGGCAGCCGGAACAAAACCTCCAAAATTTCACTTCTGTTTCGAAAACAGACAGCGCTGCTGCCAACTGGAAAAGCGCTTACTTCAGCATTCTGGACGAATTCCAAAACAGTCTGGACTATAAGATGGACGGTGTCACATGGAAATATGCGCTGCTCTACATCGATGACGATGACGTGCCGGAGCTGTATGTCACTTGTGAGAGCATGGATTTCGGCAGTGCCATGTACAGCTACAGCGATCAGAAAGTCACTCGAATCCTCACCTCTCCCGCAGTCCGCGACAACGGATTTATGGGATACATCGAACACACAGGGCAGTTTGTCACATTGACACACGGCGGTTCTATGCACTATGAATACGATGTATACCAGCTGAAAAAAGGGCAGGCGGAAATCGTGCACAAATTGCGCTGCGACGAAAATGCCGAACACCTCTATGACATTGACGGCGAGGAGTTTAGCAAGGAAGCATTTGATGCACGGTATCAGACTTATCAATCACAGTATACGGAAGTCACGTACATGACACGTGACGAGATCGAACACACGCTAAATCAATAAAAAAATGCATGCGGAACGGGAACAGTCTCCGTGATACTGCTGCAGCTTCCGCACCCGATCGGCGTAGTCCAGAATCATGTGATACTGCAGATTTTTGATACGGTCAATATCGACAAATGACTCGTCTTATTATGCCGTGATGTTTCAGAAAAAATGCGATAAAACAAAAACATTATGGAAAACTGAAACATTCCTTTTATGCTACTGCATCATTGCATAAAAAATCCGTCCTGCGTCACAGCAGAACGGATTTTTCGTTTTGAAACTGCGGAACTTCTTAGCCAATGGGAACGATGGGCAGTTCGTTTTCATCGGGGTTCACACCACTTGTGGTGATAACATCCTCGCAGTCGAACTCTACGACCTCCAGCTCCGGTGCTACGTATGTCTCCTTCATGAATTTCACCTCGCTTTCTACATGAAATGTGCTTGTAGATTTATTATAACATATCGATAAAAAATTGTCAAGATGTATTTCGCAGAAGAAAAAATTTACGCAGGACGCAAAGCGCCCTCCCGCAGCGCCGGACGGCAGGAACGGGAGGGCGTTTCCAAGCGCCGGAATCACCGGCACCGCATCACGATTTCTTCATTTTCCCCAATTAGTATCCTCAAAGCGTTTCCACGTTGTGCATCAGGAACTGCATCAGGAGCTGTGTATCATCCGTGGTAACACTGCCGTCCTTGGTGCAGTCAGCGTTCTGTTTCTGCTGATCGTTCATCTCAACGCTTCCGCTGATGATCTTGCCCAGCATAACAGCATCGGTCAGGTCGATATTGCTATCCAGATTGACATCGCCAACGAGGGTGGACACTTCGTCTTCCTTGGTATCCTTGTCGTTGGCAATCACTTCGTCAATGGTAGGCAGTGTTGTGCCGGAATCCTGCACATTGAGAATTTCGCCATCCACATAGACAGCGACTCCCGTCTTGTAGTCCGGCGCAACATATTCGCCAATTGCGATGTTTTCGCTCTTTTCCAATGCTGCCTTGATAACTTCGGTCTGTTCCTTGGACGTGCCATTGTTCAAAACCCATGTGGAGTTAGCCACAGAGTAATCGGCGAATTCCAGTACCGTCAGCAAATCGCCGTTATAGTACATCGGAATCTTCACACGATTGTCATGGTCCAGCTTGAGCCAGCGAGAGCCATCATACAGATTATAATTGTAGACGTAGACATTGCCATACGTTACACCATCTGCAAAAATGCTGTCCGGCAGTGCAACGTCATCTCCGCCATAGAGATCGTTGAGCTTCTGAATGACCTCATCGTTCAGGTAGTCAAAATCGACCTCAACAGGAGTTCCGTCCGCAGTAACGCTGAAATGTTCATCCGTTTCCTGTTGGATTCTCTGCATGAAAGCTTCCCCAGTGTAGTCGGTCAGGTAAGTCGGCACAGTGTTTCCGTGAATCGTCACGTTATTGACGGAAACTTCCGCTGCATTTGCGGAAAGAACACCAAACGAGGATACCATTACGCTTGCTGCCAGTGCAGCTGCAATCATTTTGCTCTTTTTCATAATAAATTCCTCCTTTTACCGGAAAGAGAAAGTAGCAACCCATGTCGTATAGATTTCAGCACCTTCGCCATAGAAGTCATAAAAATCGCCGTCTGTTGTTACAACTGCTTCAAAATCAATTCCCTGCTCACCATCATACACATTATATATTGCTTCTCCACGTGTCGGATAGTATTTTGAACCGAAAATCAAGCCATCAACTTCAAGAAATCTCTCAGCATCAGCAGTGCTCACACCCATACGAATCATAACAGGATTGTCTTGATTCAAATTTTTGTACACTTGTTCAACAGAAAGCTCACCTGTTTGATAAGTGCTTCTCAATCTGTATACTGCCAACAAATCCTTGATTTGCGATGCAGTACCTCCAGGATTCTGAGCACCAGACATTTCTACAAGGCGATCGAAAACTTCATTTGTCGTCAAAGCTTCAGCATCGGTTGGCTTAAGCTGTTTTTTGTAATTATACTTACTAGCAATCGAACAAGCCCAAGATACATTCCCATACCGGTCATAACTTGGCTTTGCGCAATAGTCTACAAAATAAGGCAATTCTTTTGCGTAAGTCATTGCAGTTGCTCTCATTGCATACTGTGCCAAATCAGAATCGGCGATTTCCAATTCCTGCAAATCTGCCTGTTCCGGCGCTGCATCAACCGCTTCGCCATTGGATACATTGGTGAGGGTGTCACCATCATACACCATTACAGCATTGCCATCTCTGTAAAAAGCGACCGGTGTGTCGGTATCTGCTGCGGACTGAAGCGCAACATCATCGGTTTCGTGATAAGTGGAAAGTACCTGATTGTCGCTTCCCTTGAGTTCGCTGACAACACCAATTACCTCCGAGTCGTGGTAAACAGTGTACAGATTTCCAATGAGCGTGTTGCTTCCCAGATCACGAAGTGCGGTTCCTTCGCTAATGCTGATGCCCTCCATAGAAGCATATTCCGAACCAGCAAGAAGAGAACCAAGGGTTTCTTTTGTACTTTCCAGCTGTGCATTTTCTGCGGCAAACGCAGGTGCTGCAACAGCGGAAAGTGTTGCCGCCATCGCCAGTGCCGAAATACCGGCGACAGCCTTTTTAAATACTCTGTGCATTTTGAAAACTCCTTTCTTAAATTCTGCACGTTCCAATTATGAATATTTTTTGACTGTTTTCAAGCATTCCCCCTTTCTATGAAAAGGCATAATACAAATCAGAGCCATAACATTTTATGGAAAATAATTCGCACAATCCTTTCTTTTTCACTTTCAGTATAGCATGCTATGATGCCTTTGTCAATAGCCCAGCACCAAATGGTCGATTTTCGCCTCTATTTGGTCAAGTGCACGAGAGCAAACCACAGAATATACCAGTATTTGGAAAATAAGGGCGTACTCAAAGCGTTTCCACGTTGTGCATCAGGAACTGCATCAAAAGCTGTGTGTCGTCCGTGGTAACACTGCCGTCCTTGGTGCAGTCAGCGTTCTGTTTCTGCTGATCGTTCATCTCAACGCTTCCGCTGATGATCTTGCCCAGCATAACAGCATCGGTCAGGTCAACTGTTCCGTCCAGATTCACATCGCCACGAATGGTAGTATCAATTTCGGCATCCTGCAAAACATAGGAACAATGATAATGTTCCAGCATAGAGGCATCAAACGTATCACCGGAACTTCCATCCAAACGGAATGTATCACGATAAAGATATGCCGTTTTTTCCGATGTTCCGTCCTCCTGATTCACCATCAGGCGAATCAGCAGCGACGACGGAATACGGATGTTCTGATTGGCAATCTTGATCTTATCATATCCGTCTTTCAGCATCGCAATTTGATTGCAAGCGTCCAGATTGACAGAAGCCGTACCGCTACCCTCAATCCAAAGTGTACGTTCCGCATCGTCATACCGCCAGGAAACCGTATCACTCAGCTGTCCGGAACGAGTATAGAACGGTGTCATATCGGTTCCATTGGTAACAAGCTCCGTCGTATCACTCCAGCGCACACACCAATCGGCAAAACTATCCGCCTGTGCATATACGGTGTCCGCACGGTTCAGCAGTTCCCGATATCGCTCCACATCCTGTCCCTCTACATTGGAGAGAGAGTACTCGTCCACATAAATCGCCTTGAGATGATCCAGACCATTGTAGACATATGCCCCCATATCCGTATTCATGCAGGAGATATTGAAATCCTTGAATCGAATCGTGTCGATCTGATCACAGAACTGGTACCACGGAATATACGAATCCGACCAGGCATCCAGACAGCCGGTTTCATTCCAGCCGTAGAAATACTGTCCGGAAAGTGTCAGAACATTTCCGTCTACCTCCCAGCGGTTCGGCGTATCTCCGGCGAAGTGTCCGCCAATTACACCGGAATATACCCCATTCTTCTCTGTCATCTGATCGAACACAAGCGGAGTTGCATGTACAGAAACCGGCACAATTGCTGCTGCCATCATTGCGCAGGAAGCAAGCATGCTGGTAAGTTTCAAAAAGTTCTTACGCATATGAACCCTCCTCTCTAGATGTACGAATTACAATGTGCTAATCGCTCCATTAATAAACTTATTCAACAGAACTACATCCGAAACATCTACAATATCATCTTGAGTTGTATCACAAGCCATGGGATTGGTGATATACGAATAGTGATTGCTTCCGTCAGCATAAGTGATATTCAAATCCTCTGAACCCATAGCATACTTCAACAGCAGTGTAGAATCTGCTTCATTCACAATGCCATCATGATTTACATCACCCAACGCATAAATTTCATGCGAAATAGCTACATTCGCCGTCGGGCAATAGCTGTCAACACTGATAACATTGTTCAAAGCTGCCTCACTAGTGCAGTTATTTCTATCCGGAGTAATCTTAAATCTAGTGATTCCTCTTGCATTGGATACACTCAAAGCAGACACATTAGAAAGATACTGAGTATATGTCCATTTTGTTGTATTAACGCCTTCAAAATTTGCTTCATTAGTGAGGTATCCTTCGCTAACATAACCGATCTTTTCCTTATACGGACGGCAAACTGCATAGCCATTATTTTTGTCATAAGTAACCATGTTAGAATAAGACGATGTGCTAATGCGAAGCATCGGAAAACTCTCTTGCGGAGTAGCAACGATCAACATTACAAAATGTGTTGTAGGTGCCAGACGACTTACATTATAGTAATTCGGAGCACTTGTTGTTGAAAACGTTGCAATTTCAGATTCAGAGAGCATTTCCTCGCCTCTCTGATAAATTTCAACTGCCTCCTTAGTTTCGTCCAAGGACAAACCATTGTCCAAACAGTACTTTACAACTTTCTGTGTTTCAAAATCTGCAAAAGAGTCAACATATTCCTGTACTTCTACCGCTTCATATTCCGATGCAAATGCGGGAACTGCTGTTGCAGACATCGTTACAGCCATCGCCAGTGCCGAAATACCGGCGACAGCCTTTTTGAATACTCTGTGCATTTTAAAAACTCCTTTTCTAAATTCTGCACGTTCCAATTGTGAATATTTTTCGACTATTTTCGAGCATTCCCCCTTTCTATGAAAAGGCATAATACAAATCAGAGCCATAACATTTTATGGAAAATAATTCGCACAATCCTTTCTTTTTCACTTTCAGTATAGCATGCTATGATGCCTTTGTCAATAGCCCAGCACCAAATGGTCGATTTTCGCCTCTATTTGGTCAAGTGCATGAAAGCCGGCACGTGATTTTTTTCAATATTTAGCAGAAAATTATGATAAAAGAATATTTTTGGCAATCCTAAAATAACCGTCCTGCGCCGAATCTGGAGCGTCGTTCGCCCGGCAGAGGTTTTTTGATCCCCATTTTCCGCCTGCTGCATTTTACCAGATTCTAGTTGATTCGCTCGTGCGTATTCGACGGAATTGACCAAATGAAGACGAAAATCGACCATTTGGTGCTGGGCTATTGACAGAGGGGACGGTTTGTGATACGCTACCAGTAGAGCGGAACACCTGCGTGCCAAAAAACGGAAATCCCCATCTATGAGGAAATTGTGAGCACGGCAAAAAGCACATTTGAAAAAAGCTTTCTGTTTTTTTCGGTTTGCTTTGAAAAGTACGATGTTTGTACACAGGGTACTTAAAAAAATAAGAATTTGTGAAAATGTGTTGACAAATAGGTGTTTGCTGAGTATAATAAAATTACAAAAAAGGAAAGCGATAATACTCAACAACTTTTTCCATTTTCTGTAATTTTAAAAAGGAGGAATGCTTGGAAATTGTCGAGGAACATCCGCAGCTAAGACACAAATTGAAGAAAGGAAGTTTTCAATGCATAAGACAATCAAAAAAGCCATTGCCGGCGTCTCTGCATTGGCAATGACAGCGGCAATGTCCGCAACCACAATCCCTGCGTTCGCATCTGAATATGAAGCAATCGATGCGCAGGAATACGTAAACTCTTCAGTAAAAAATCAATTGTGAGGTGTTCTCTATGAAAAAAAAGATATTTATAATAGGCACCGCAATCGCTTGTATGTTACCAATGATTTTTCCTTTTTCTGCGCAAGCAACGGAAAGTACCATTTCTGAACCGACTATCTACACCGGCACTTGTGCAGCCGAGGGAAGCGATGTCACATGGGAATACAACGCAACCGAACAGATTATGACATTTTCCGGAACCGGCGAAATGCCGGACTATATCGCCGACTGGTTGTATGACAAAGCAATCACTCCTGAATGGAAACAGGGGGAGTTTACCTACAATCCGAAACAGGTTATCATCGGTGATGGCATTACAAAGGCTTCCTCTTTGACTGACCTGTTTGCACCAATCGCAGACTGGGATGGAACCGTTTCCCTGACCGCCGGAGAAGATCTGCTGGGTTATTCCACATCAGATTCGGGCGGTGACGCATATTGGGGCGTTCTTTCCAAGTATGATAAAAGAAAAATTCGTTTCTATGGATATTACGGCTCAAACTTCTACTATTTTGTTCCCGGAAAACAATTTGTAGGTCTGGGCGTTGCGGAAAATCCTGTCATGGAAACCAGCGGCACCACAGAAGACGGGATGACATGGGATTTCCACTATGATACTGCGACCATGTATCTCAGCGGTAATGGTTCAAAAATGACCTCCGCAAAGCACGGATATCCGGGAGAAATCTCCCAAAAAACGCAGACCTTCGTGTTTGCAAAGGATTTTATTCCGCCGGAAGACGATTCCATTATAGAGCCGTATCCAGAGTTAAATCACAGTTCTTATCTATACGAGCGTGTAAGAAGTTCGAAAAAGGTCTACTGCTATCAGGGCAGTGCCTTTGATATTGCATATCAGAGAATGCTGAATAATGAACTGGTCGAAGGCATGGTGACGCATCCTGCTTATTATGTCAGCGAATCTGCACTTCTCGGCGATGTTAACTTGGACGGCGAAGTTGATCTGAAAGATGCGGTTCTGCTGAACAAGTGCGTCAACGGCAGCGTTACCTATAATGAAATTCAAAAGGCGAACATGGACTGCAACGGCGACGGCGTGATCTCCGCAGATGATTCCCTCACCCTGTTGAAGTTCCTGATCCAGCTCATCAATCAGCTCTAAACTTTTGCCTTTTCACAAGGCGGAGCACAGCCCCATTTCCGGCGGGACTGTGCTCTTTTTTTCGCCTTTCTTGACAACCCGCTGCCGGTGTGCTACAATAATTCTACAGAATCTTACTTCACTGGAGGTATCCCCCTATGACTGCAACCGAAATCGCCTGCCTTTGCATCGGCGCTGCCGGCATCCTGACGGCGCTGCTCTCCCTGCCGTTCTTTTGCCGTGGGCGTGCGCTCTCCAAAAAATGCTCCGCCCGAACCACCGGCACTGTCCAGCGCTACCGCATCGGCGGCGGAAACCGCAAAGCCATCTCGCCGGTGGTCGCATATCTGGTGGACGGGAAACCCTACACTGCCCTGTCTCTTATACACATCTCCGAGCCCACGAGACCGGAGCCT
>ERZ1694706.955-NODE-955-length-10437-cov-8.329802_pt1 | contig 10437 bp, 10 predicted proteins | sample MGYA00581716_ERZ1694706 | MGnify/ENA primary metagenome ERZ1694706 (study PRJEB42213, sample SAMN07424529) | human gut metagenome | biome: ENVO:00009003; feature: ENVO:2100002; material: ENVO:00002003 | host: Homo sapiens | place: USA | collected 2014 ... | reverse complement strand
CTTTGAAATAGAAATATATGCAGGATTTGAAAGCGCTCGAAGGGAAAAGTCTCGCCGAACTGCGCGAAATCGCCAAAGCTCTCGGCATCGAAGACGTCATGGTAAAGAAGCGCGAACTGATTGAAAAGATCACCGGAGGTTCCGCACAGGAGATCCCCGCAGAGAATAAAGGCAAGCGAGGACGAAAGAAAGAAACGCCCGCGGCGGAAACTCCGGCCGTGACCACGCCTGAAACAGCCGTGGCAGAAGCGGCTGCGAAAACGGCCGAGACGCCAGCGGCGGAACCGGAACCGATGGCAGCGGAAGCTCCGGCTGCGCCCGCGAAACCGCGGGGACGCAGGCCGCGCATGACCAAGGCGGAGAACACCGCACCGGTACAGCCGCAAACGGCGCTGACACCGGAAATGCCCGCCGAACTGGAGTTCCCGACGAATGGCGCGCAGAACGAACCTGCGGCGAAGCCCGTGCAGGAAACAGCCGCTCAGCCGGAGCCCAAGCGGCGCGGCCGCAAGCCCAAGCAGGAGCAGGGACAAGAGCAAGAATCCGCACAGGCGGCTCAGGGGCAGACTCAGGCGGAAGAGACTCCCGCACCCCGGCCGTTAGAGGAGGAGGTGATTACCAAGGACGACTTCGCCGGAGAAATCGAAGGCGAGGGCGTGCTGGAGATCATGCCCGACGGTTACGGATTCCTGCGTTCGGCGGACTACAACTACCTGAACTCGCCCGACGACATCTACGTTTCGCCGTCGCAGATCAAGCTTTTCGGACTCAAGCCCGGCGACACCGTGAACGGAGCGATCCGTCCGCCGAAGGAGGGCGAGAAATATTTCCCGCTGGTCCGCGTGAACGAAATCAACGGGCTGGCGCCCGAATACATCCGCGACCGCGTACAGTTCGAATTCATGACGCCGCTCTTCCCTAGCGAGAAGTTCTGTCTGACGGGAAACGGACACAACAACCTCTCCACCCGCGTCGTGGACCTCTTTTCGCCCATCGGCAAAGGCCAGCGCGCCCTGATCGTGGCGCAGCCCAAGACCGGTAAGACCGTGTTGCTGCAGGCTATCGCCAACGCCATCGCCGACAACCATCCCGAAGTATACATGATCGTACTGCTGATCGACGAACGCCCCGAAGAGGTTACGGAAATGGCGCGCAACGTCAAGGCCGAAGTCGTGGCATCGACCTTCGACGAACAGGCTTCGCGTCACGTGAAGGTGGCCGAAATGGTACTGGACAAGGCTAAACGCATGGTAGAGTGCGGTCACGACGTGGTGATCTTCCTCGACTCGATAACCCGTCTGGCGCGCGCCTACAACTCGGTGCAGCCGGCGTCGGGCAAGGTGCTTTCGGGCGGCGTGGACGCCAACGCGCTCCACAAACCCAAGCGTTTCTTCGGCGCAGCCCGTAACACGGAGGAGAAAGGTTCGCTGACGATCATCGCCACGGCCCTGATCGACACCGGGTCGAAGATGGACGAAGTGATCTTCGAAGAGTTCAAGGGTACGGGCAACATGGAGCTTCAGCTCGACCGCAAGCTCGCCAACAAGCGCGTATATCCGGCCGTGGACGTCATCGCATCGGGTACGCGCCGCGAAGACCAGCTGCTGCCGCGCGACGTGATGAACCGTACGTGGGTGCTGCGCAAATACCTCTCGGACATGAATCCCGTCGAAGCGATGGAATTCCTCCAGAAACAGATGAGTCTCACGGACACCAACGAGGAGTTCCTCGCAACGATGAACCACTGACAACCGATCCGCCCGCAACACAAATCCCGAATATAAATGAAAAAGCTGCTTATTCTCTTTTCCTGCGTCCTTTTCGCCCACGGCGCATTCGCATGGGGACAGAAGGGACACGACGTCACGGCCTACATCGCCGAATGTCATCTGACGCCCGAAGCGGCGGAAAAAATCGACAAGGCGCTGAACGGACATTCGCCGGTATACTATGCCAACTGGCTCGACATCGCCAGCCACACGCCGGAATACGCATACACGAAAACATGGCACTACCGGAACGTGGACGAAGGCAAGACGATCGACACGATGCCGGGAAACCCGGACGGCGACGTGCTGAAAGCCGTTACGACGCTCGTCGCAGAGCTGAAGGCCGGCGGACTGCCGTCCGAAGAGGAGACGCTCAAGCTCAAGATGCTGATTCACCTCGTAGGGGACATGCACTGCCCGATGCACGCGGGACGGCTTTCGGATATCGGCGGCAACCTGCGTCCGGTATTGATGTTCGGCAAGAAAACAAACCTCCATTCGGCATGGGATACGGCCATTCCCGAAGCCGCCCGCAAATGGAGCTATACCGAATGGCAGGAGCAGATCGACCGGCTGACGGACGACGAAGCGATGCTGATTCAGGCCGGCGAACCTTACGACTGGCTCAAGGAGACGCACGCGATATGCGTCGGCATCTACGAGGATTCACCCGAAGGCACGAAGATCTCCTACGACTACGTATACAAGTACACGCCCGTAATCGAACTGCAGTTCCTGCGCGGCGGCTACCGGCTGGCACGTCTGCTGAACGAGATTTATCGATAATCCGGCCGATCAGACGACGAAATTACGGAAAAATCCCCGCATATGCTGCGGGGATTTTCGTATGCAGGGACCGACTACAGGACCGAAAGGAGATATGACCCAGGCAGGTGCGGGATTAAAGTAATGTAACGACTTGATTTATATGGTAGTTACATTTTTGTATAGGAGAGTAGGTAACGAGAAGGCAACGGTTTGTTTTCAGCTTCTTGCGCTCAAATACCGCATTTCAAATAACCTATCGCAAGATACGAAAAATTTTCGAGATGGGCAAATTAGGCAGGGTCAACCGGCGAGTGCAATTTTAAGAAATTAGTTTAAAGAACTTTTTTAGACGAAGAAAATTTTAATTTTCCCGATGTCTTCTGTTCATTGTATTGCACTTGTTTAATAAACTCTTCCGTTAACACAAAGAAATCTGCCCCATTCAGTATATATTGCCTGATGGTTTATTCTGATTTTCAATTGCCCCTTTTCTGTCAGGGGAAGCATATGAATCGACAAAACATACTTTTGTACCGATAGTTTTTGCAATTTTCTTATGACAAAAGAATTCGCTGCCATGGTCGCTGTGTCGCAATGGTCGGGGACGGCATCAACGACAGTGCGGTGCTGGCGCAGGCCGATCTGGGCATTGCCATGGGGCAGGGGAGCGACATTGCGATCGACGTGGAGAAGGTCACGATTCTTTCGTCCGACCTGACGAAGATCGCCGCGGCGGTCCGCCTTTCGGCCGCGACCGTGCGCACCGTTCGGCAGAACCTTTTCTAGGCGTTTATCTACAACCTGATCGGCGTGCCTGTCGCCGCTGGCGTGCTCTATCCGCTGACCAGGTTTCTGCTCAATTCGATGCTCGTCGGGGCCGCCATGGCCCTGAGTAGTGTGAGCGTTGTGGCCAATAGCCTGCAGCTGAGTACAAAACGGCTCGGCACGAAAGCCGTCCATAAAATAAATACAGAATTTATAACCAAAAAACAAACAGCCATGAAAAAAGAGTATCGTATCGAAGGAATGATGTGCAACCACTGCCGGATGCATGTCGAAAAGGCCCTGAACGGCATCGAAGGTCTCCGTGCCGTTGTTACTCTCGATCCTCCTGCCGCGACGGTCGAATTCACTGGGCGGGAGCCGGAGCTGGCCGAATTGCAGCGGGTGCTGGGCGAAGATTATAAGATCACGGAGCGTTGAAACCCCGGTCTCGGAGCGGCCGCTATCCATCTATAAAGGTATTGCGGCTCCTGAAAACCCCTAAAATTAGGTATTGCCGTTCCCGGCGTAATGTCGTTTCTTTGTATTACTAAAATCTGCCGAGACGCTGCGGGACGGCCCGTTGCGCCGAATGCGGAAAACGAAGAAAAAATTCAAACCGATTATGAGACATTTCGTTTATTGTGCGGCGCTTGCAGCCGCCGTATTTTTCCTTGCTGGGTGCGGCGGGAACCCGAATAAAAAGAACGCTTCGGAGACTCAAACCTCAGAAACGCAGAGTTCCGTCATGGAAGTCGATAACCTGCTCGCCGATGCTGAGAAGTTGACCGGCGGCAAGGTGACGGTCGAGGGCGTCTGCACGCATATCTGCCGCCACGGGGGCCGCAAGATTTTCCTAATGGGAACCGACGATACGCAGGTGATCCGCATTGAAGCCGGAGAGAAGATCGGCAGCTTCAAGCCCGAATGCGTGAACAACGTCGTGCGGGTGACGGGCACGCTGGTCGAAGACCGGATCGACGAGGCTTACCTTGCCGAGTGGGAGCTGCGGCTCAAGGACCAGATCGCCCGGCAGCACGGCGAGGGCGAAGCCGGATGCAGCGCCGAACATCAGGCCCGCGGCGAATCGGTTGCCAGCAGCACCGAAAAGCGTATCGCCGACTTCCGTGCCCGTATCGCCGACCGCAAAGCCAAAGAAGGCAAGGAATACCTTTCGTTCTACCATGTGGACGGCGGGAGTTATGAAGTTTTGAAATAAGAAGTTTTGCACGTCATGGGGACACGGTCGTTTATGTCCGCCGTGAGGAAATGGAGCAGGCCCGTTCACCGCGACCTCTCCTTTTTCTTTTCGGGCGTACTGCTGATTTATGCGGTTTCGGGCTTCATGCTCAACCACAAACGCGATTTCAATTCCGATTATTCGGTGCGCCGGACCGAGCTGGTCTTCGCACAGGAGATACCGCGCGCCGAGCAGGAGTGGACCCGTGCGCGGGCCGAGGAACTGCTCCTGCGCGTCGGCGAGGAGGGCAATTACCTGAAACATTACTTTCCCGAACCGGACCGGTTGAAAGTCTTTATCCGGGGCGGCAGTTCGCTGACGGTCGATCTGGCGTCGGGACACGCCGTCTACGAGTCGATCCGCAAGCGGCCCGTGCTGAGCAGTCTGAACCGGCTGCATTACAATCCGTCGCGCTGGTGGACGGTCTTTTCGGATGTCTTTTTAGCGGGATTGATCGTAATCGTGCTTTCCGGGCTGGTGATGATGCGCGGCCCGAAAGGATTGCGGGGCCGCGGAGGCGTCGAGCTGATCGCAGGGATTCTGATTCCGCTGCTGTTTATTTTCCTGACCTGATCCGGGAAACTGCGTGTGATAAAAGGGCGGACGTCGAAAACGTCCGCCCTTCTCTTGCGTATGGGTTTGTTGTCATCGTTTTGCCGTGCCGAATACCAGCAGCGGGACGAAGAGGAAGAGTCCGAACAAGACGACGCCGACGGTCTGCCAGAGCCGTCCGCCGGGCGATCTGCGGCGGATGAGCGCATAGAACGCGCCGAGCGCGAGTCCCAGCCAGAGGGCCTGAAACGACACCTCCGCAATCCGGGGCTTTACGTAGCCGTCCAGCGGCGAGGTGAACGACAGTTCGAAGGGAAACAGGTATTTTGCGTACTCGGCCCATGCCTGCGGTTTCTCTTCGGGGCGGTATTCGTCCGCCAGTGAATAGTCGCGGGCGTTCACGGCGACATAGCGTTTCGATTCGGCGCCTTGGATGGTGACCGTCCAGTAGAACATGTCGCCGATGATCATCATGTTCTCCCGTGTGGGGCCGAATTTCCCGACGGGAATCTCGTGCAGTTTGTAATCCTCCGCACCGAGCGTATAGAAACGCTTTTTGCTGTCCACCAGAAAACCGAGACTTTTGCGGTCGGCGAACTCCGTGACGAAAATCTGGCCGATTTGCAGCGAGTCCGCAACGTCGGTACGGCGCACGAACGGGCGGCCGCGGACCTGCTTCATGTGGTAGACGCGCAGCGCGTCGTCCACCAGCAGGTAGCCGTTGTCGTACCGCTTGCGCGTCGAGGGGTTGCCGGAGACGACGCGGGCCGGGAACGAAAATCCCTTGTCCCGCAGGACTTTGGTGAATGCCGCGCTCTTCTTTTGGTCGATGGTGTTGGTCTCCATATCGACGAACTCGATTCCCTCGCCGGTGATGCGGAACACGTCCGTCGCTGGTTCTAAATCGATGCGGTCGGGCATCGATTCCAGCAGTTGATAGACCGTCGGTCTGCGGCGGTTGATTTCGCCGGGCGACGTGCGGAACATGAAGTTCGTGCGCTCCACGTCGCGCGATTCGACCGCCACGCCCTCGATTTCGGACGGAAACCTCCCTTCGGCGGCGAGTTGGCGGTAATAGAACGTCGGCAGGATACTGTCGAACTGCTGCTGGGTGTAGGTGTTGCCCTGCAGATCGCGTCCGGCGACGTTGTTTTCGCGGTCGAAATCCACCGATGCGAATCCGTGCGTCACGCAGCTGTAGAGCGTGAACGGCGACCACGAAGGCGATGCGAACACGAACGCGTAGCACCACGGCAGCAGCCATGCCAGCAGAAGCGCCGCAAGGAGGATTATTCCGGTTTTGATACTCTTTATCATAGATTTGTCGTTTTGCGGGTTAATCCTGACATCCCTGCTTGAAACGGTATACCGAAAGCAGCGGGAAGAACAGCGAACATACCAGCAGCAGCGCCAGCCACGGCAGCATGCCGTCGTAGGCCTGCGGGGTGTCGGAGAGGAAGAAGATCCGGCAGACGCCCACGGCGATCAGCAGATTCGCCAGCCGCCGTTTCCATGTGGGTTCGAGACAGATCCATGCCGTCAGCAGGTAGAGCGTCAGCCCGGCCAGATACCACGGCAGCGCCGTCAGCAGAATCCGCGCGACCAGTTCGGGCGCCAGCAGGGCGTGGAAGTACCCCCACAGCACGGCGGTTTGCACGATGAACAGCAATGCCAGCGCTCCCAGCCCGATGCCTGACATCAGCAGAATCATCTTCCACTGTGGAAAGGGCAGGTGAAGCGTCAGCTTCAGCCGTTTCTGGGCCATTTCGGGGACGAACTGAACCACTGCGAGCAATACGCCCAGCAGGGCCGGCAGGTATTGGAGAATGTCGATGAAGACAACTTCCTTTTCGAGCATCACCTCCCAGACGTGCGCCGCACCCTTGAAGGTTATCACCCGTTGGACGCGCAGCAGCGCATAGGCGGTGGCTCCGAAGAGGAACAATGCGCTCAGCGGATAGAAGCAGCGCATTTTGATCCACTCTTTGTAGAATATGGCTTTGATCATAATTCGGGTTTAGTATTTTCCGGTCAGTCCGATGAAAGCGTCTTCGAGGTTCAGCGTTTCGCCGCGCAGGTCGCTGCAGACAATGCCCGCGCGCTCCAGCACGCCCTGTACCGTCGCAGGGGAGTCGAACGAATAGAGTTCGGCGCGCCCGTTCACGACGCTCGGGTGGTAGAGGCCGTCGCCGGCGGGGATCGTGACGTCGGCGCCCGGCGTGAAGGTGTATCGCCGGAACGTGCCGAGCAGTTCGCCGACGGGCATCTGTACCAGAATGCTTCCGTAATCCATGATGATACAGTCGTCCACGAGCTTTTCCATGTCCTGAATGATGTGCGAGGTAAGGAAAACGGTCTTCTCCTCGCTCTGCGCATAGTCGCGCAGGTATTCCACGAACAGGCGGCGGTAACCGGGGTCCAGCCCCATCGAGAAGTCGTCGAGCACGAGCAGATCGGCGTTCTGGGCGAGAATCAGCCCTAAGGCCACCTGCGAACGCTGTCCGCACGACATGCGCGAGATGCGCTGCCGGGGCGCCACCTTCAGCATTTCCATCAGTCCGTAATAGGCGTCGCGGTTCCAGCGGGGATAAAACCGCGCATAGAACCGTTCGATCTGCTCGATGGTCATGAAGGCGTACTGCACGTGTCCCTCGATCAGCAGGGCGATCCGGGCGCGGGTTTCGGGCCGCATCGTGCGGATATCCTCGCCGAAGATCAGACACTGTCCGGCGCGCGGTTGGAGATAGCCGCTCAGAATGTTGATGGTCGTGGTTTTTCCGGTGCCGTTTTTACCCAAAAGTCCGAGGATCCGCCCGCGCGGAACCTCGAAACTCAGGTCTTTGTATATCAGCCGCTCCCCGTAACAATGGGTGAGGTTGCGGCATTCGATGACAGAATCGGTCATAAAGAATGGTCGTTCTTCCGGCTTACTTGATCAGCGACGCCTTCGTATTGGACTCGAAGTCGTTGGTCGAGTTGTTCGAGTCGATGAGTTTGCCGCTGGAACCGCTCTTGCGGATCACCGACTTGCCGAAGCGGCCGGCATCTCCGTCGGCCGTACCGCACCATGCGTAACCTGCGTCGAGCGAAGCGTCCCACGGGGCGATGTAGTATGCGTCGCGGCAGCCTGTGTTCACGGCGTCGAGTATCCATTCGTTAGGCACGCGGTAGCAGTTGCGCAGCGGCAGCGTGTAGTCCGAGCCGTTCGGGGAGTGGAAGATATACTGGGCGTCTTTGAGCGGGTATTCGGCGAGGAACTGCTCTGCAGTCAGGCCGACGGGCGGCATGGCGATAGCCACGGCGTTGAAGCCGCGGTTGTGGAGCACTTGGACCGTCAATGTCGAAGCGTACCATTTGTCGAGGTTGGGCACGTCGGGGTTGTCGATATCCAGATAGTTCTCGTTCGACGAAACGTCGTACCACTCGAAATCGGCTTTCGTGGCGTCCCACGAGTTCGGGTTGCCGATGGTGTGGTTCTGGGCGTTGTTGACGACGATCAGCGACTCGCCGGCTTTGACCAGCACATCCTGTCCGTTGCCGGGAATGCAGTAGAACGCATTGCCCGCACAACACTCCTTGCGGAAGTCCTTGCCTTCGATCATCTCGCTGTTCATGCCCGAATTGAGTCCGCTCGAAAGGATCAGCATCATGCCGTCGGCATAGAGGTCTTCGTCGGAGTTGTTACGGATCTTGATGTACTGGTCGCCCAGCCACCTGTCAGGCTCTCCCGTTTCGGGAAGCGCCGTGCCTGTGAAGTAGATCTCCTCGATCACGAATTCGCCGGCTTGCAGCGTGATGTCGCTCTGTTTGATGGTTACGGTCGCCAGAACGGTGCTCTTGCCGCTCCGCGTCACGTTCACGACGGTCGAACGTTCCGTCCCCGTTTCGTTCTCATCGACGGACAGCACCAGCGCTTTGCCCGAAGATTCGGCTTCATTGATCTGAACCCACGACGCAGCATCGGCGGGAATATTCACGTCGAAATTTTCCTCGGGCACGTTTACCAGCACATTGCCGCCGAGCGCGCGCAAGATTTCGGATACGACGACGGGATTGACCGTTTCTTCGGGATCGTCGGTGCAGGATGCGAAGCCCGCTGCGAAGAGGGCCGTGGTGAGAATTAAGAAAAGCTTTTTCATAATCGGTTTTTATTATTGGTTTGACAAATATTGGTTCGATCGTTTAGAACAGGATGCCGAACGTCGCCGTCAGAACGTGTTCGGACAATCCTCCGCTGTAAAACCGGGGCGTCCACCCCGCCTCGGCGAAGCAGGCCAGATTCCGGCTCAGGCGGCGTTCGGCCCGCAGGGACACCTCGGGGGAGACGGCCCGGCCGCTCAGCCGCGCCGCCGTGTAAGTCAGGTATTCCGAAATGTTGTTCAGCACGTTGCTGAGCGAAACCTCCTCGTCGGGCGAGACGTAACAGCCGATTCCTGCCGTCGCTTTCACGCGCCACTGCGGACGGAGCCATTCTGCGCTGCCGCGTACCGCTCCGCAGAACTGCGCGAGCCGCATCCGCCGTGCCGGATAGGCGTACGTGGCCGTGGACTGCCGCCATTCCGCGCGGGGACTGAGCATGTAATTCACCGTGCCGCGCCGCCATTCGACGGTCGCTTCGGCGTCGGCGTGCCAGATACGGTTCTTATACATCGCCTGTTCATCGACGATGACGCTGTGTCCCGTACGGTCGGCTATCATTTCGATACTGCGGCGCAGTTCATAGCCGCCTCCGGCGCGCAGGCTCCAGCGGCCGCTGCGGTAGGCTGCGGAGAGGGTCGCCTGACGGGTTTTGAGCCGGGTTATGGGGACCGTGTTGTTGGATTTGTTGAGCCGCTCCGTCGTAAGGCTTTCGAATGCGGCACGGGCATACCAGCCTTTCGCGTGCCGCGGCATGAGCTGTGCCGCCAGCAGACAACCCTTTCCGTCATAGCCGATGTTGAAACTATCGCTGTTCAGTGAATAGCGGGTGTAATAACTGCCCAGTCCGGTCATATACAGCTCGGAAGAGCTGGCGCCGGGCGGATAGAAAAAGTCTATGTCCTGATCCTGTTTATAGAGCCGCCCCTGCAGGTCCAGCCCCAAAACGTACTGAGGGAACTGCATGCCTACGCCGAGTTTGATCGTGAAATCCGACACGACGTTGTGGGGCCGCGGATCGACCTGACGGTATTCCTGTCCGGCGCGGTAGTCGCCCCGGATCGCAAGGTCGAAGCGTCCCACCCGGTGGACATAGCCGCCGCCGAAAGCATATTCCTCGGTCGAGAGGTTTCCTCCGGCGGAATCCGCCGTGATGCAGGGATAGAGCTGTCTCTTATACACATCTGACGCTGCCGACGATCGCATAAG
>ERZ1694706.934-NODE-934-length-10520-cov-11.873292_pt1 | contig 10520 bp, 8 predicted proteins | sample MGYA00581716_ERZ1694706 | MGnify/ENA primary metagenome ERZ1694706 (study PRJEB42213, sample SAMN07424529) | human gut metagenome | biome: ENVO:00009003; feature: ENVO:2100002; material: ENVO:00002003 | host: Homo sapiens | place: USA | collected 2014 ... | reverse complement strand
AGGATATCCAGTTCCTCGCCGAGTCCGCATTTGCGGATGCCTGCCGTCCCGGCAATCCCCGCGACACCAGCGTGGAGGAGATCGTGGAGCTGTATAAGAGCCAGCTGTGATTCCGCTCTGTAAATTCAAGCTGTAATTTTGGGCCCTGCTGTCCTTCGGGATGGCAGGGCCTTTTTCTAAGATGTATCTGAAAACAAAGCAACAGGCTGGATCTTCGTCTTTTCAGAGATGCCCGGAGAGCCTGCCGCGTCGCAGAGTGACAAAATTTCTGCACGGCTCTTGTACACAGCGCCCAAAACGGGTACAATCAATGCAGTAAGAAAAAACTGGAAGCGAAAGGAACCTTATGACGCTGAACTTCTATACTCTGGGTGTTATTTATCTAGTATATTCCTTTCTGGGCTGGGTGGCTGAGACGGTAGTCGCGACCATCCGGGGCGGAAGGTTTGCCAACCGCGGTGCGGCGGCAGGCCCGTTCTGCTTTATCTACGGTACCACCGGCGTGCTGCTGGCCGTGAGTTTCGGCGACCTGCGCACCGAGCCGGTCTACCTGTTCTTTGCCTGTATGATGGCGGCAACGGTGATGGAATGGATCACCGCCAAGCTGCTGGAACGCCTGCACCGCCGCAAGTGGTGGGACTATTCCGGAAAAAAATTCAATCTGAACGGCTATGTGTGCCTGCAGTATTCGCTGTTGTGGGGTGCGCTGGGCACGGCAAGTGTGCTGTGGGGCAATAATGTGTTGCTGCAGCTGTGCGCGCATATCCCTGTCTGGCTGCTGCGCCCGGCAGTATGGGTCTCGCTGACGGTGGCGGTACTGGACCAGATCGGTTCGGCGGTGCTGGTGCAGCAGTATGCGGCCCGGCACCCGATGCTGGAGCAGCTCAACCAGAGACTGGGGGAGCGGTCGGATACGCTGCGCCGCAGGATCGTGCTTTACATTGAAAAACGCATCCAGTATGCTTACCCGGCTGCGGCCCGGCAGGAGCAGACTGCGCTCCGGAAGGGGGAAAAGAACTTCCTCAGCGTGTCCGATCTGCTGTGGCTGTTCGTGATCGGCGCGTTTCTGGGCGACATGGTGGAGACGGTGTTCTGCCGCGTGACCGCCGGGGTCTGGATGAGCCGCTCCAGTCTGGTCTGGGGGCCGTTCAGCGTGGTGTGGGGTCTGGCGCTGGTGCTGGCAACGGTGCTGCTGCGTCAGGAAAAGGACCGGAGCGACCGCTATCTGTTCGCCTTCGGCACCGTCATGGGCGGTGTGTACGAATACGTGTGCAGCGCCGTCACCGAGCTGCTGTTCGGCACCGTGTTCTGGGACTACAGCAAGTTCAAGTTCAATCTGGGCGGGCGCATCAACCTGCTGTACTGCTTTTTCTGGGGCATTGCGGCGGTGATATGGATGCGCTACGGCTATCCGCTGGTGCTCAGAGGCATGGAGAAGGTGCGCAGCCGCGTCCGCCCATGGATGACCGCCCTGCTGGCAGTGTTCATGGCGGTGAACATGCTCACCAGTGCGCTGGCCCTTGCCCGCTACGATGCCCGCACCAGCGGTGAAGCGCCCAAAAGCAGCATCGATATGCTGCTGGATGCGCATTTTGACGATGCCCGCATGGAGCGTATTTATCCCAACGCGAAGAAAGTAGCCAAGGCCGGATGAAATTTCAACGCTCCTCTTGCACTTTGGTGCAAAAACCGGTATAATATTTTTCGGATAAAAGGGAGTAAAGGGCGCTCGTTTTGCAAAAACGGTGCGCTGTGGCGCAGCGACATCCCGGCAGAAATGCCCGCTGTGTCACCGGAAGCTTGAGACTTTTATTACACTTTCCCGTTTTTGGGCAGGATGTAATAAAGGCCTCTTTTTTATTGCTGCTCTGCCAAAAACAAAAGGAGAAAACTATGCTCATTCCTGTTTTGCTGTTCATCGTGGGCCTGCTGTGCCTCATCAAGGGCGGTGACTGGTTCGTGGATGGTGCCACGGGCATTGCCCGCCGCTTCCATGTGCCGGAGCTGCTCATCGGTGCCACCGTGGTGTCCATCGGCACCACCCTGCCGGAGGTGATGGTCTCCACCACCTCGGCCTTTACCGGCCACGGCGAGATCGCCTACGGCAACGCCATCGGTTCGATCATCTGCAATGCATCGCTCATTGCGGCCCTCACCATTGCGGTGAAGCCGGGCAAGGTAGACCCCAAGAGCCTGCGCACGCCGGTGCTGTTTTTCTTTGTGGCAGCGGCCTTCTATGCCGGTGTGGCCTACACCACCGGCTACTTCTCCCGCCCGGTGGGCCTGATCCTTCTGGCCATGTTCGTAGCGTATATCATCTGCAACGTGATGGCCATGAAGAATGCCCCCGCCCCGGAAGAAGAGGAAGAACCGGAAGAAAATGCATCCTTTGCCAAGGAGCTGGGTCTGCTGGCCGTGGGCGCTGTGCTCATTGCCGTGGGTGCCAACCTGCTGGTGGATAACGGTACCCTGATCGCACAGGCACTGGGCGTGCCGGAGTCGGTGATCGCGCTCACCTTTGTGGCACTGGGCACCTCGCTGCCGGAGCTGGTCACGGCCATCACCTCGCTGGCAAAGGGCCACGGTGCACTTTCGCTGGGCAATGTCATTGGTGCAAACGTGTTCAATCTGGTGCTGGTGAGCGGTGTTTCCGCCACGGTGGCACCCTTTACCATCCCGCAGAACTCCCTGCTCTTCGGCCACAATGCATCGCTGGTGCTGGAGTTCCCGGTCATGTTCGCCGTGATGCTGCTGCTCACCCTGCCCGCTCTCTTCAAGGGCAAGCTGAGCCGCCCGCAGGGCATTGCGCTGCTGTGCATCTACGCGGCATTCTGTGTGGTGCAGTTCACCATCTGATAAAACAGCAAAAGGCCGACGCAGCACTGCGTCGGCCTTTTGCCGTTTTAAGGGTTACTTTTTCAAATGGGAATCCCAGCCGGAAGAGGTGATGACCTGCTGATCCGGTGTGCACCACATGGCTTCCACGCCATCCAGACTTTCCACGATCTTCATCCCGTCCTCCAGCGGCTGGCAGAACAGGCCGGTGGTCAGGCAGTCGGCAAGGCCGGAGTCGCTGCACAGCACGGTCACGCCGTTAAAGTAGGCGGCGGGGAACAGGGTGTCCGGGTCGATCAGGTGGTGGTAGCGCTTGCCGTCCACCACGTAGTAGCGCTGGTAGTCGCCGCTGGTCACAAGGGCCATATCGCTCATGTTGATGGCACCGTCCAGCATGGAATCCGAAGTGTATACATCCGAAGAGTTCCACGGGTTTTCCACGCCGCCGGTCCACTGGCTGCCGTCCGGTTTTACACCAATGGCGCGCAGATTGCCGCCCACGCTCACCAGAGCGCTGGTCAGGCCGCGGGCCTCGGCAGCCTGACACACCATTTCCACGGCGTAGCCCTTGCCCACGCTGCCCACATCCAGCAACATTTCCGGGTCGGCCAGATAAACGGTCTTGGCATCCGCGTCGATGATCACGTTGTTGATATCACAGTGCTGGGCGGCTGCTTCCAGCTCTTCCATGGTGGGCAGCTTGTTGTCGGCATCCGTCTCGGCGGCTTCGGCAGCTTCGCGGTAATTGTGCCAGATATTCAGCACGCTGCCCATGGCAATGTTCAGCTTGCCGTTGGTGGTCTGGTACATCTGGTCGGCCAGCTCCAGCATGGAGAGGATGCGGTCGTCCACCTCCACCGGAGCGCTGCCGGCGTTGTCGTTGATGGTCTTGACGTTGGTCACGCCGGGGTAATCGTTGTAGATATCATACAGCTGGTTATAGGTAATAAGGTCTGCGTGCAGGGCATCCATCTGGGTGTTGAATTCTTCCTCGCTCTCGCAGTAGGCGATCACCTGCGTTACGGTATCGAACACATCATAAAAAACGGTGGAATAGCGGGTAAGCTCTTTCTTTTTGGAGGCACAGCCTGCCAGCAGGCTCAGGCAGAGCACCCCGGCCAGCAGGGCGCTGACGAAACGTTTTGCGCGGGTCTTCATACGGTGTGGTTCTCCTTTGCGGCGGTAAAGGCGGCGTGCTCCTCCTGCAGGTGGGCCAGCAGATCGCCGAACACCCAGCTGCGGTTGGAGGGAGTCACAACGGCCTTGAGCGGAATGGTGACCTGTGCCTGCTTCATCAGATCCAGCAGGGTGTCCACATCCTTCTCCTTGAAGTTGGCCAGAACCACTGCCGGCGGGTAGGCACCCGGTTCCAGCACCAGCGTGCGGGCGGCCTTGGTCTCCACCTCGCCCAGCAGCTGTGCCACGGTCTTGCCCGCATCGGCAGGGGAGACGAGCAGCACCTTCATGCCAAAAGCAGGAGCCATGCCTTCCAGCTTGCCGCGGTCGGCGGGGGAAAGGTTCCAGCCCAGAACCAGCGGGACACCGGCGTTCTGGTTGCGTGCGATATGTGCTTTCATAAAAAACCTCATTTCAGGGTGGATTGCAAATACACTATAGTATAACACAAATACGCAAAAAATGGAATGCCGGGGGGGGGCCGGTACTACCGGGAAAAGTTTCGGAGAATTTCGAGCAAAGGCAACAAAAATTAGAAGAAATTACAAGGCAAATTTCAGTGCAGGTGAAGATTGTATGCAGAAAATAGAGGTGCTATACTAAAAATGCGAGACATAAGTCTCAGAAATTTAACAGAAAGCAGAGGTTTTGAGGATGAAAAAACAGAAGATGCGGTTCATCAGTGCAGTGCTTGCGGCATGCATGATGACATCTGTCCTTCCGGTCAATGCACTTGCTCTGGGGGGGTACGCCTGAAAATGGCGTAACTGCGCAGGAAAATGAAGAAGCTGAGTCGGCTCCTACTGAACTGGTTCCTGAGACAGACATTATCATCACCAAAGGCGGCAATTACGAGATCCCTGAGGGAAGTTACGCTGGTAATATTACCGTTGAGCTGACCGATACATCAGAGCCTGTGAACATTGCTATTAAAGGCGGTATAACCTATAACGGCAAACAGGTTATGTTTATCAATGTGAAGAATGCTGACGAGGTGACAATTACAAACGATGGGCATGAAGTAAACTGTGCACCATCGAATACTCATTTCTTGGATGTACGCTCCGGCAATGTAACAGTCAACGGCGGCACATATGTAACTGCGAAACGCAATCTGGTCATGGCGTTCGCTGGAACGACCACGCTGAATGATATGACAACGGAGAACAGTGGCTATGCTGTGACCAGTAGCGGCAGTGCAACGGTTGTTGTTAACCGTGGTACACATACCCACAGCAATACAAATCAGGACAGAGCAAATTTCTTGAATGAATTAGGCGGCCACATGACGTTGAACGATGTTACCGCAATCTCCGAAGAGGCCGTTATCATTAACAGTACCGGCACGGTGAACGTCAATGGCGGCAAGTTCCAAACCACCGGCACAAAAAGCTGCTTTGTCAACAACTCTGCAAACCTGACCATTGACAAGGGCATCACAACAGACGGAACCTTTGAGTCTAAGAGTGCCAGCTGCATTGACAACAACTGGGGTCAGGTACGGATCATCGGCGGCAGCTTTACTACGGACGCCGGGATTGCTGTCAAAAACCGCGGAGGTCTGCGCCTTAATGGCGGCACGGTCGAAGCGCCGAAAGGCACCGCCATTGACATTTCGGGCGAAAGCGGCGATGTGCAGCTGAACGGCGGCACCATCCGCAACAGCGTCACCGGTGTCCGTGTGGCCGATGCAGGCGATTCGGAGATCGACCTGAAGGCTGTGACCTTTGAGAATAATACTGATGATATTAGTCTGGGAAATGACCAGCAGATCAACATCAAAAAAAGCTTTGTCGGTACGGCAAAGATCCGGGTGGATGACCCTGCGCCGGGCCGTCAGATCACAACGGACAACGAGGATCTCAGCTATCAGAAAAAGCTGAAACTCGTCAGCGTGGATCCCAGATACATCATCGGCTATAAGCGCGGCGATGATGGCGTGGAATACCGCTATCTTGCCCCGGCCAACGGCAAAATCGTCACCGCTGAAAATGCGAAGGCAACCGCTGACATCGGTGCCGGGGAGCAGGAGCTGGATACTACCACCGTTGTGCCGGAACACACCACCGTGACCGTGACGGCAAACATCCCGGAGGGCGCAGAGTTCCTCGGCTGGAGCGCCGTGTGTGATGACCACAGTGTGCTGAATCTGGGCGATGATCAGACCGAACACTTTGAGATGCCCGGTTGCAACGTGACCGTCGAAGCGCTGTATCAGGGTGGAAATGTTGACCCTGTCAATCCCGGCGGCGGCAGCAGCAGCGATGTGGTGGCCGGCATTGCGGCTGTTGCGCTGACCGGTGCAGCCGTGTGGGGCATTTACGAAGCCGGAACCGGCATCTATCGCGTGCTGAATATGCCCGGCGTCCCCATGCCCTCCAACCGCGCCGGTCTGGCGACCCTGATCTGGGAAAAGGCCGGCTGCCCGGAACCGCAGACGGTGAAGAGCTTCAGCGACATCGATGATGCCGACCTTCATCTGCGGCAGGCTGCCAGCTGGATGGAAGAGCAGGGTCTGATGGACGATGTGAAGGAAAACGAGTTCCGCCCCTATCGCTATGTGACCAAGCTCCAAACCTGCCTTGTCTGGGATAAGGCCAAGGAAAAGAGCCTGATCTCCTGAAAAAGTAGATCATTCTTGTAACAACCCCGGGGTGACCGCAAGCGCCCCGGGGTTGTTTTTTTCACAGGAAAAGGGGCAGAACCGGAAGATGCAGTGTGAAAAAAGCAACGAGGAAGATCCCGCAGGATCTTCCTCGTTGCAAGCACAAAATAATAATTCCGCAGAGGATAGTTCAAATCATCAGTTCAGCTTTTTGCCAAAGAACTCCACCTCTTTGCCGATGAACTGCATCAGCTCGTCGAACTGGTCGGGGGTCAAGCTCTGGGCACCATCGCACTTTGCCTTGGCGGGGTTGTTGTGCACCTCGATCATCAGGCCGTCGGCACCGGCAGCAACAGCGGCCTTTGCCAGATCCGGCACCATCCATGCGTGGCCGCAGGCATGGCTGGGGTCCACAATAACGGGCAGGTGGGTCATCTTGTGCAGCATCACCACACCGGCAAGGTCGAGGGTGTTGCGCATGCTGGTCTCAAAGGTGCGGATGCCGCGCTCGCAGAGGATGACGTTCTCGTTGCCCTCAGCCATGATGTACTCGGCGCTCATCACGAACTCTTCCAGCGTATTGGCAAGGCCGCGCTTGAGCAGCACCGGCTTCTTCTGACGGCCGACGGCCTTGAGCAGCTCAAAGTTCTGCATGTTGCGGGCACCCACCTGAATGAGGTCTACATTCTCGAACAGGGGCAGGTGCTCGGTGTTCATGATCTCGGTCACGATGGGAGCACCGGTGGCGCGGCGTGCCAGCTTGAGCAGGTCGAGGCCCTCGCTGCGCATACCCTGAAAGGAGTAAGGCGAGGTGCGGGGCTTGAATGCGCCGCCGCGCAGCAGGGAAGCACCCGCAGCCTTCACGCGCTGTGCGCAGTAGGTGATCTGCTCTTCGCTCTCAATGCTGCAGGGGCCGGCAATGACCGCAAAGTTTCCGCCGCCGATCTTTACGCCGTCCACATCGATCACGCTGTCGTCCGGGTGGAACTTGCGGTTGGCCTTCTTATAAGGCTCGGTCACGCGGCGGCAGGTCTCCACCACCGGGTTTGCCAGCACCCAGCTCTCGGCCACGGCCTTGGTGTCGCCGATCAGGCCCAGAATGTGGCTCTCACTGCCCTTGGAATCGTTGATCTGCAGGCCCATATCCTGCAGTTCGTGGCAGAACTCGCGTACCTGTACCTCAGGTGCGTTCTGTTTGAGTACGATGATCATAGTGTTTTGTCTCCTTTGCCTTATCGTGTGAAACGGCGAGGGAGACCGGCTCCTTTGCCGCAGCTTGCAGTGTCAAACTTCAGGGTTCTGAAGTGTGTGACGCTATGATATCACTTCAGGAAACTGAAGTCAAGAGAATTTTGAATTTTTTTGAAGAAAGTGGTAGAATGGGGGCAGGAAAAGGAAAGCAGGCTCGCCCTCTCAGCTTCGCTTGCGCTCAGCAGCTCCCCCAAAGGGGGAGCCCTTGGCAAAAACGGAAACTTTGCGTGGATTGCCAAAGCCTCTCACTTTGGGAGAGGTGGCATTGCGTTAGCAATGACGGAGAGGGCGAGGACGCTGACCCAATGCCATCATACTTAAGAATAGAACCAGCTAAATATAAAGGGGAATACTACAATGGGAAAAGAAGCAAAAACCAATGCCATGCGCATTCTGGAGCGCGAGAAGGTGCCCTACACCGCCCACGAGTACGCTCATGAAGAGGGCGTTGCCGTGGCAGGTGTGGATGTGGCAGGCAGCATGGGCGAAGACCCTGCCTGCGTGTATAAGACGCTGGTGACGCAGGGCAATAGCAAAAACTATTTTGTGTTCGTCATTCCGGTGGCAGCAGAGCTGGATCTGAAAGCCGCTGCCCGCAGTGTGGGCGAAAAAAGCGTTGCCATGATCCATGTGGCCGATATCAACAAGGTCACCGGCTATGTGCGCGGTGGCTGCAGCCCGGTAGGCATGAAAAAGCAGTATAAGACTGTGTTCGATGAGAGCGTGCTGACGCAGGAGAAGGTCTATGTCTCCGGTGGGCGCATCGGCACGCAGGTGTGCTGTGCCCCGGCGGACCTCATCCGCGCTGCACGGGCAATTACAGCAAAAATTATTTTTTAAAAAAGTCCGTCTATTGTACAAAAAGTTAACGCATCCTATTTACATAAAATATACTTAAACTATAAGTCATACTTAAAAAGAAAAACAATGTCGAAACTGCACAAAACTTTTGAAAGTTTTTTGACGGCATGAAAACACAAGGTAGAATTTGTGGGAACACTCTTTTCAAAGATGTTTTTTTGCCGTAAACTGTATGTAGTACAGGGACGGCGGCCCGCAGAAAGGGCTTTTCCGCCGCCTGAAAACGCAAGCACAAGGAACTGCGGAGGAGAACTTCAATGATGAAGATGCTGCCGGGTCTCATGGGTCGAAACAACATTCGGGCATGTCAGGGGCATCGTGCAACTTTGTGCAAAGCGTCGGGAGAGCATACGCAGAATTAAAGGCCGTGGTACGGGTGTACCGCAGCCTTTTTTGTTTGTCGGTTGAGAAAGAGAGGTTTGGATATGGTTCGTAAAGTGGCTGTGATCATGGGTTCTGACAGCGATTGGCCGGTGGTAAAGGGCGCATGTGCCCAGCTGAAAGCGCTGGACATCCCTTTTGAGGCGCACATCCTTTCGGCACACCGCACCCCTGCCGGGGCAGCGGAGTTTGCCAAAAGCGCCCGTGCCAACGGCTTCGGCGTGATCCTGTGCGCAGCAGGCATGGCAGCACATCTGGCGGGTGCCTTTGCTGCCAACACCACCCTGCCGGTGATCGGCATTCCCATGAAGGGCGGTGCCATGGACGGCATGGATGCCCTGCTTGCCACGGTGCAGATGCCCAGCGGCATCCCGGTGGCAACGGTGGCTCTGAACGGTGCCAAGAACGCCGCATGGCTGGCTGCGGAAATTCTGGCTTTGAGCGACGACGCTCTGGCCGAAAAGCTGGCAGCAGAGCGCACCGCCATGGCCGCACAGATCGCTGCCAAAGAGGAAAAGCTGCAGGCTGAGATCGCCCAGCTGTAAAGGAGAACCAATGTCTGATTTTGCATATCCGCTGCACGAAGAATGCGGCGTTTTCGGCATTTACGACCGTGCCGGTACCGAGGATGTGGCCGCTGCGGCCTACTCGGCTCTGTATGCCCTGCAGCACCGTGGTCAGGAGAGCTGCGGCATCGCCGTGAACGATGATGGCGTGATCAACGGCCACCGCGACCTCGGCCTTGTGAACGAGGTGTTCACCCCGGCGGTGCTGGCAAGTCTGGCAAACCCCAATGCGCACATGGCTACCGGTCACGTGCGCTACGCCACGGCAGGCAGCCGTGTGCGCGCCAATGCACAACCCATGATCGTGCGCCATGGCCGCGGCACCATGGCACTGTGCCACAACGGCAACCTGACCAACGCCATCGAGCTGCGCCGCCAGCTGGAAAATGAAGGTGCCATCTTCCACGGCTCCTCCGATACCGAGGTGATCTGCTACCTGATCACCCGCAACCGCCTGCGCATGGGCAGCATCGAGACCGCCATCAGCAAGACGATGGATGTGCTGGAGGGTGCCTACAGTCTGGTGATCATGTCGGCCACCAAGCTCATTGCAGTGCGTGACCCCCGCGGCTACCGGCCCCTGTGCATCGGCACCCTGCCCGGCGGCGGCTACGTGTTTGCCAGCGAGAGCTGTGCACTGGACGCTGCCGGTGCCACCCTGCTGCGGGACGTGGAGCCCGGCGAGATCGTGGTGGCAGACGCAAAAACCGGTGAGCTGCGCAGCATCAAGGATCACTGCGGTCGGCCGGACACCCAGATGTGCGTGTTCGAGTTCATCTATTTCTCCCGTCCGGACAGCATCATCGAGGGCAGCTCGGTGCACGAGGCCCGCAAGCAGGCCGGCC
>ERZ1694706.856-NODE-856-length-11132-cov-5.998826_pt1 | contig 11132 bp, 6 predicted proteins | sample MGYA00581716_ERZ1694706 | MGnify/ENA primary metagenome ERZ1694706 (study PRJEB42213, sample SAMN07424529) | human gut metagenome | biome: ENVO:00009003; feature: ENVO:2100002; material: ENVO:00002003 | host: Homo sapiens | place: USA | collected 2014 ... | reverse complement strand
CGGCAGCGTCAGATGTGTATAAGAGACAGGAATACGCTTGTTGCAAGGAGGGATGATCACCCGTGAAGAATTGCTCCAGTGTGATGAAATTACCTAATGATTTACCCATCTTCTGCCCGTTGATGGTGATCATATTGTTGTGCATCCAATAATGAACCATATCATCTCCTTGGGAAGCCACGGCTTGTGCGATCTCGCATTCATGGTGCGGGAAGATCAAGTCCATGCCACCCCCGTGGATGTCGAAATGCTCCCCGAGGTATTTCTTGCCCATAGCGGTACATTCGCAGTGCCAACCGGGGAAGCCGTCGCTCCACGGAGACGGCCAACGCATGATATGCTCCGGCTGGGCGCATTTCCAAAGGGCGAAGTCGATGGCGTTATGCTTCTCGTCCTGCCCGTCCAACGCACGGGTCGTATTCAACATATCCTCGATATTGCGACCCGAGAGGATGCCGTATCTATGATCTTTATTATATTTCTCTACGTCGAAATAGACGGAGCCTTGGCTTTCGTAAGCGTAGCCGTTATCCAGAATCTTCTTGACTAACTCGATTTGTTCGATAATATGTCCGGAAGCGTGCGGCTCGATGCTGGGAGGAAGTACGTTCAGCGCATCCATCGCTTGATGATAACGATTGAGGTAATATTGAACCACTTCCATCGGCTCCAACTGTTCTAGCCGTGCCTTCTTGGCGATCTTATCCTCCCCATCATCGGCGTCGTGCTCCAGATGCCCTACATCCGTTATATTACGTACATAACGCACTTTATATCCTAGGTGGGTAAGGTAACGGAATAGCAAGTCGAACGTGATCGCCGGACGTGCGTGTCCCAAGTGGGCGTCACCATAAACCGTGGGGCCACATACGTACATACCTACATGCGGCTCGTGCAGGGGTATGAATTGCTCCTTCTTTCTCGTAAGCGTGTTGTAAATATTCAATGGATGTTCCATATTCTATTATATATTTAGGAATCGCGAACTTACATAAAATCCTTGGTATTATCAAGCTGATCGTGAATAGTCTGTAGTTTTCATAGGCATTCATTGACTCTTGATGACTTCCGACGGATTCTCGTTGGCTGCCTTACATACCTGTTCACGTATCGTACCTAGAACCATGCTGGTAATGGTGATGAATATTCCCACCAACCACCAGATCTGGATTTGGATGCGATAGGCGTAGCCTTGCAACCAGTAGTTCATGACGAGATAGCTGATCGGGAAAGCGATGATTCCGGCGATGACAATTAATCGCATGTATTCCTTGAAGAACAAGAAAATGATCTCGGAGGCTTTCGAGCCTACCACTTTCCGGATAGCGATCTCTTTACGCCTCCGTTTCGTGGAGGCTGTAGCGACGGCGTAGATGCCGAACAAGGAGATTAGCAAACAAGCGAAAGCGAGGAATGAAAAGATCTTCAACCCGACTATCTCGGATTGGTTCAGTTGATCGTAAAGCGTTCCGATCGGGGTGATCCGGGTATCCGCTAATGTCGGGTCTATCTTGGGCAGTAGCTCCGTGATATGGTGGGCGATGTTTCCTTCCTCACCCGCTACGACCCGGATATACAAATTATTCACCAGTCCGCCCGAAGGAATGAATAGCATCGGATGAATGCTCTCCCGGAAGGATAGCGCATGGAAATCGTTGACGACACCGACGATTTCGTATTCTTTGATCACACTGAAATCAGACCACCACGGCATACGGATGATACTGCCGACCGGGTCTTGTAAGCCCATGGCTCGAACCGCCGACTCATTGAGCACGACACTAAGTTCGTTGCCTTCTGTCCACCACCGGCCCATTAACATCTTTAGGTCGAAGGTCTCACCGAACCGGTGATCGGTTCCATAGAGGTGGAAGTCCACCTTTGTGTCCAGCGGTTTTCCCTCCCATTCCACATTCGTGAAGATCGCCATGGGATCGACATGATGTTGAGGCTTAAAGTTCGTGTCGGTGAAACTTTTGACCTGCGGCAGGGCACTTAACTCTTGCATCAACGTGGATTCTATTTTCCCGGATACGTCTACGAAGCCGGATAGTTGGATAAGGCCTTTTGGATCGAAACCTAAATCTTTTTGATTTACGAATCGCATTTGCTCCATGACAACCAGCGATGCTACGATGAACAGGATACTGATCATCAATTGTAAGGTTACGGCCATGCGGCGTAACAAAAGGGGTTTGACTGTCTCTTTGGGAACGAGCGAGGTGGTTGCCGTATGGCTGAACTGCCCGAAGAATACTAATCCTGCACATTGGAGGATGAGAAATGTACCTATACCTACCCCTGCGAAAAGAAACAGGAACCGGCCCATCTCCAAATCAATCTCCAGCCATCGGGCGAAAAGCGGCTTGACTTGGACTATGAAGATCAAGGCTACCAACAAGGATGCAAGTACGGAACAGCCTAGCTCGACAGACATTTGTTCGATCAATTGCTTTCTCGTTGCGCCGTTGACCGTCCGTAAACGCCATTCCCGCACACGTTGCCGAAAGAGATCCATGTAGGAATTCAAGAAATTGAAGAGGGCGGCAAACAATAATAGGGCACCAGATACGACAAACAAGCCGATGAAATTTAAGGTGAAGGGTGTATCTTCATTCAGATGATGCCGGATCTCACGGATGGGGAGTGTTCGCAACTCGATCTCCTTGTTCACCCCGATACGTTCAGGTAGCTCTTTTAGTTGATTGGCGAAGGCTTTTGGGTCTGAGCTTGGATGGAGTTTCACGTATAAGTCCATCACGAAGAAGCTCCATTGTGCCTCCGGAGGTAACTGGGAGAAATGCTGTATCATGTTATGGTTGATGATCGCGTCGAACGGTAGATTGGTATGGGGTGATGGGTCTTTCACCACAGCCGTGACGATGTAGGGAGGTAAGGAGGCTCTCATCAAGGTGTGTATCGGTTGCCCGATCGCCTTTTCCGCGTCGCCAAATAGACGGACCGCCGTACGTTCGCTCAAGATCATGTTGTTTACGATTTGTAGCGGATGATTCATTTCTCCACAAACGAAAGATTGCGGGAATACCTCTAGGAACGTACTGTCTGTATAAAGCATATTCATTTGGATATAAGGAGTCGCTTGGGTACGGCAGTTTTCGGTTGAAAGCATAAGCGTGGTGGAGGCTTCGATAGCTGGGACTTGCTCTCGTAAGCTATTCTCGATACCTTTCGAGGCTCCTTTGTTCACTTTCCCGGATTGTTTCTCTACGCTATAGACACGGTAGATGGATTCGGAATCCTTGTAGAAAGAATCGTAAGTGGTCTCATGATCCATCCAATAGAGTATGGGCACGAAACAGACGAGGGCGAAAGCCAGCCCTAGGATACTGATGGAGGCGCTGACTTTATACTTCCAGATGTTTTTGAAGGCAATGACACAGTAATGTATTAACATGGCAATTCCGTTTTTTTGATGATATCGCTGATGACTCAATTTCGCTGAATCCGATTCAAATATCATGCCATAAATGTAACGTATTAGAAAATAGAATCATAGAAAAATCTGTATTTCTTCATGTAGTGCGATAGCGTACATTTTTTGTGCGATAATGCACATACAAGCTGTCTTTATTCCCTTTATCTTTGTCCGTATGGAAGAAAAGGGGAAAATATTGATCATCGACGATAATAAGGATGTGTTGTTCGCATTGAACTTACTGTTGGAGCCGTACATGCAAAAGGTGAAGGTAACGACACAACCGGCACAACCGGCACGCATCGAGTATTTCATGCGGACGTTCCAACCGGACGTGGTCTTGCTGGATATGAATTTCCATCGGGATGCCGTGAGCGGGCAGGAGGGTTTTGAGTATTTGGGACAAATCTTGGAGATCGATCCGCAAGCGGTCGTGATCTTCATGACAGCCTATTCGGATATAGAGAAAGCGGTCAAGGCCATTAAGGTTGGCGCTACCGATTTCATCTCCAAGCCGTGGGAAACGGAGAAGTTGCTGGCTACCCTCTCGTCGGGCATTCGATTGAGCCATTCCCGTAAGGAGGTCGGACGTTTGCGGGAGCAGATGAAAGCCATGAAGGAGGACGACACATTGCCGGAATTGATCGGTGAGTCGCCGGCTATGCTGAAGGTAAAAGACACGATCTACAAACTTGTGGAGACCGACGCGAATATATTGATTACCGGTGAGAGCGGTACCGGAAAAGATCTGGTTGCCCGTTTGTTGAGGCATTACTCGCCCCGGCGTGACGATGCTTTCGTGACGATCGACTTGGGAAGTATCCCGGAACAATTATTTGAGAGTGAGTTGTTCGGCTATGAGAAAGGTGCCTTCACGGATGCCCGAAGATCCAAGCCGGGACGTATGGAGATGGCTTCCGGCGGTACGCTCTTTCTGGACGAGATCGGTAACCTGTCCTTGCCGATGCAGTCTAAATTGTTGACGGCTATAGAGAAACGTCATATCACCCGTTTGGGAGCGGTGGAACCGATCTCGATCGATGTCCGTTTGATCTGCGCCACCAACGCCAATCTGCGTCAGCTGGTGGGCGAGGGGAGTTTCCGGCAAGACTTGCTCTATCGGATCAATACCATAGAGATAGCCATACCACCGCTGCGTGAGCGGGGAGAGGATATCTTGATGCTGGCCGATCATTTCCAGAGGCTGTATAGCCGGAAATACAAGAAAACGATCAAAGGGTTGAGCCGGGAGGCGGGGAGTAAGTTGATGAAATACCCTTGGCCCGGTAATGTCCGGGAGTTGCAGCATGTTTTGGAGCGAGCCGTGATCTTGAACGAGGGCACGGTGCTGAGACCGGATGATTTCCCTCTCTATACAGCCTCTTACGAGCGGAAGAAGGAGCTGGACCCTGATTTGAATCTAGAGCAAGCCGAGCGGAAAATCATCGGGCGAGCCTTGCGGCAAAGCAATGGTAATATGAGCTATGCCGCCGAGCTATTGGGTATCACCCGTTTTTCCTTGTATCGTAAAATAGAGAAGTTCGGCTTATGAGATCGTATGCGTTCACGGTCATCTCGCACATCGTAGGCATCGTCTTGTCTACGGGACTCCTGTTCTATTGCGTGCATGAGGAGATTATCTTTTGTCCTACTTTTTGCGGGATCGCGATCTTGTATTTCTCGATTCATCTTTATTTCATACAGATGCGGCAGGTGAAGTATTGGCGTTATGTGGTGGATTGCTTGCGGCAGCAAGACTTGATCCAGATCGTTCGTTCACCTTACGAGGATAAGGTGATGCGGGAGTTGGCGGACGATTTGTCCGCAGCCCTGCGATCCTTGCGTGGCCGATTGATGGACGAGGAGGTGAGGCGGCAGTATTTTGAGAGTCTGTTGAATAAGGTGGACACTGCCGTACTCGTTACTGACAGGGAAGGGGCTATTGAATGGAAGAACTGGGCCGCCGACGCGTTGCTGGATACGAGGTGTCGGTTACCCAATGAGTTCTTGGAGGCTATCAAGGCGGGGAAGACGGTGGTGCGTTACGGAAAACCATCCGTTCCGCAAGATTGGGCGATCGATGCCACTCGTATCGACTTGCGAGGTTGCGAGCGTTGGATCGTCAGCTTGAAGAACATCCATTCTACCTTGGAGCGGAATGAGATGGAGGCTTGGCAGAAATTGATCCGTGTCTTGACGCACGAGATCATGAACTCCATCACACCCGTTATCTCGTTGTCCGAGACCTTGAGCAAACGTTGCAAAGCAGATCCGGATGATGTCCGGAATCGTTCGTATATCCAGCATGGGGTAAATGTCATCCATCGCCGGAGTAAAGGGTTGCTGGATTTCGTTGAGAATTACCGGAGATTGACCCGGATCGCCTCTCCGGTAAAGACCCGTATCTTAGTGAAAGATTTCTTTTCGGATTTAAGGCGTTTGTGCCCTGAGCCTTCTATCCGTTTCCGCTTGCCGGACGAGCCTCTGGAATGGTTCGCGGATCGGGCGCAGATGGAGCAGGTCTTCTTGAACTTACTGAAGAATGCTTGTGAGGCTTGTGCGGAAAAGCCAAACCCCGAGATTATCGTGGCGGCTCAGCGGGAGGGAAACGAACTCGTCTTTACCGTGCGAGACAACGGTATCGGTGTCTTACCCGAGGTTATCGACCGGGTTTTTGTACCTTTCTTCACCACCAAGCCCTCCGGCTCGGGTATCGGTTTAAGCATCTGTAAGCAAATAATCACCTTGCATGGCGGCCATATCTCGGTAGAATCCGAGAATGGAAAGGGTAGCTGTTTCTTTTTGTACTTTAATTGATTATCAGCCTATTGCAGTTTTTCTAAATTTCTTATACGGAAAACTTTAGTTTCTTCAAGGAAAAACTTTCGTTTCTATATAGGGAAACAAAAGTTTCTTACTGAGGAAACTTTTGTTTTATTAGGAGAAAACTCAGGCTGCTATTATAGGAGATTCGTGATAGGATTCATGAGACGGAAAGTTATTGTCTGTTTTTAGTGCGCTTACCCTGTAAAATACATACCTTCGCGGATATATTTAATTGATTTTCTATGAAATGGTATCTATGGGGGGCAGTTGTCCTGCTTTATTCCCTGTTTGGAAGCGCTTGTTCTACGGAACGGAGGTATGATTTGTCGGCTTATGGTTTATCCCCGGTCGAGAATGTGGATAATGCGCCCGCTATGGCGAGGGCATTGGAGCAGATACGGGAGAAATGCGAGGAAAACCAGACCATTGTGGTGACCTTGCCTAAGGGCCGCTATGAGTTTTATCCCGATAGCGCGGCGGAGCGTGTCTATTTCATCTCGAATCATGATCAAATGAATCCGAAGAAAGTAGGTTTGCCTTTCGAGGGGATGAAGAATATGGTGTTTGACGGGCAAGGCTCGGAGTTAATCTTCCACGGCAGGATGTTGCCGGTCTCTTTGCTGGATTCGAGGAATTGTGTCTTGAAGAATTTCAGTATAGACTTCAAGCATCCTCAGATTTCACAGGTAAAAGTGGTGGAGAACGATACGCTGAAAGGCGGGATCACCTTCGAGGTGGCTCCATGGGTACGCTATGAGATACGGGATAGCGTGTTTGTAGCGAAGGGAGAAGGCTGGGAGTTGACTCCCGGTTCCGGTATCGCCTTCGAGGGAGATACACGTCATTTGGTGTATAATACAAGCGATATCCCGGTAGGCGTGCGGGGCTTGATCGAGGTTTCTCCAAGGCTGATAAAGTCTCCCCGTTGGAAAGACAGCCGTTTGGTGCCCGGTACGGTGATCGCCATGCGTTCTTGGGAACGTCCGGCTCCCGGTGTCTTCCTGTATCATGACGTGAATACGACTCTGGAGAATATCAAGGTTCATTATGCCGAGGGAATGGGCCTCTTGGCGCAAGTGAGCGAGAATATCACGCTGGATGGTTTCTCCGTTTGCTTGAAAGGGGCGGACGATCCGCGGTATTTCACGACACAGGCGGACGCTACCCATTTCTCGGCCTGTAAGGGAGCGATCATCTCCAAGAATGGCTTGTACGAAGGGATGATGGACGATGCTATCAATGTGCATGGAACTTACCTGAAAGTGGTGAGACGAGTGAATGACTCGACCTTGGTAGGCCGGTATATGCACCCGCAATCGTATGGTTTCGAATGGGGAAGGGTAGGGGATTCCGTGCAGTTCATCCATTCGAGCACCATGGAATTGATAGGGGCGAGAAACCGGATTACCGCTATCAAGGCGGTAGATCAACCGGATTACCGAGGGGCGAAGGAGTTCGAGATCCGGTTTGAGAATACGGTGAATCCTTCGATCCATGAGGGAAGCGGTTTCGGCATAGAGAATCTGGAGTGGACGCCGACGGTCCTATTCTCGGATAACTTAATCCGTAATAACCGTGCCCGCGGTTCCTTGTTCAGCACGCCTCGGCAAACGGTCGTAGAGAATAATGTTTTCGATCATACCTCGGGGACGGCGATCCTGCTGTGCGGTGATTGCAACGGCTGGTTCGAGACCGGCGCTTGCCGGAACGTGTTGATCCGTAAGAATAAGTTCATCAACTCCTTGACGAATATGTTCCAATTTACGAACGCTATTATCTCTATTTATCCCGAAATCCCGGATTTAGCGTCGCAAAGGAAATATTTCCATAGTGATATCGTGATCGACGCGAACGAGTTTATTACGTTCGATAGGCCATTGGTATACGCCAAGTCCGTGGACGGGTTGGTCTTCACGAATAATATTGTCAAACAAAATAAGGAATACCCAGCCTTCCATTGGAATAACCATCGTTTCTATTTCCAGCGGGTGATCCATTCGAAAATAGAGAACAACTATTTTGATGAAGGGTTTATCCGGGAGAGGGATGTCTTAGAGGAAAATAACGGATATGATATATAGGAAATTAATCGTCTTGGTAAGCCTTTTGATAGGCTTCGTAAACATTGCGTTCGCCGGCGTTGGTGATCTCGATACGTTAAACGTACGTTCTCAAGCCCCTGTCAAGGAGAGAATGCCTGTCGTCGCCTATAAGTTTAACCCGAAAAGCTTGATTCTTCCGGCCTCATTGATAACGGTGGGAGCCGTAGGCACGGCGATTGACGGGATGAATGACTTTCACCTGTTTTCCCGGAAAGATTCCGTGAAGCAAATCCATATCGACAATTACTTGGAGTGGGGAATGCTCGGTTGGGTATTTGTCTGCGACCTTATGGGAAAAGAGAAGCATAACTGGGTGGACCAACTTTGCTTGGTCGCTTTAGCGGAGGGGATGAACGGATTGATGGTGCATGGACTGAAGAACTGGGTAAATGAGCCTCGCCCGGATGGGGCGCCTTATTCGTTTCCTTCCGGACATACCTCGAATGCTTTCTTAGGGGCGCATATGGCTTATAAGGAATTTAAGGATAGCTCACCTATACTCGCTTACTCGGGTTATGCGATAGCGGCGTTCGTGGCGGGTTCCCGCTTATACAATAACAGGCATTGGGTGGCGGATGTAGTGGCTGGTGCCGGCTTCGGTATCTTGTCGGTTGAGTTATCGTATCTGATCTATTTCCCGATTCGTAACGCTATCGCCCGGCGGATCAATCGAAATGTGAAGAACTGCCCGATCGTGGCCGCTCCGGTATTCAGTTCGAATATGGCGGGATTCTATCTGACTTATCAATTTTAATGCGTCTTATGGATCAAGCGCATGTCGGCTTATAGAGACTGGTTGATGCGCAAAAGCTCCTCTATATGCGTGCGGTCGTTGCTGAGGCGTGGGATCTTGTGTTGGCCGCCTAATTTGCCTTTCTGCTTGAGCCATTCATAGAAAGCGCCGTCGTGGGCGATAACGATTTCCAGCGGTTGGAGGGAGATCTCTTTATACCGCTTCGCCTCATAGTCCGAGTTCAGCTTTTGTAAGTTCTGATCTAATAAAGTGGCGAATTCATCGAGAGATTCCGGTTTCTTGTCAAACTCGATAAACCATTGGTGCCGTCCTTTCGCCTTATCCAGCATAAAGAGTGGGGCGGCGGTATATTCTTTTACTTTCGCCCCGGTTCGTAGGCAAGTCATGGCGATCGCTTTATCGGCGTTATCCACCATTAGCTCCTCGCCAAAGGCGTTGATAAAGTGCTTGGTGCGTCCGGAGATGACAAATTTATGAGGGAATAACGAGGTGAAACGTACCGTATCCCCGATCTGATAACGCCATAATCCTCCCGAGGTCGTGATTACCATCGCATAGTTTTTCCCGGTCTCTACCGATTCCAGCGGCAACACGGTCGGATGGGCGTTACCCACCTCGTTCATCGGGATGAACTCATAGAAAATACCGTAATCCGGCATCATAAGCAAACTGGAGTCCGTAGGATCGTCTTGCAGCCCGAAGAAGCCCTCGGATGCGTTATAGGTCTCCATATAATGCATCTTATTCGATGGAATCAAGGTTTTATATTGCTCCCGGTAAGGCTCGAAACTGATTCCCCCATGGAAGAAGACCTCCAGATTAGGCCATACGTCCGTAAGATATTCCCTACCCGTTTTTTTCAATACGGCCTTGATCAATACCAACATCCAAGAAGGAACACCGGATAGGCTGTTTACATCCTTATTCCAAGTGTTCTCCACGATCGCCTTGATCTTGCTTTCCCATTCATCCATTAGGATAATGGGTTTCTTGGGGACGCGTATTAAATTGACGAGCGGATTGAGATTTTGAAGTAATACGGCGGATAAGTCGCCTTGATGAGCCTCGGAGTTTAGCGGGGAAGGGCTATGGCTACCGCCCAATATCAAGCCTTTCTTGGAGAAGAAACGGCTTTCCGGGTTGTTCCGCAGATAGATGGCTACGCAATCAAAGCCGCCTTTATAGTGGCAACCCTTTAATATCTCGGGGGTGACGGGCAGGAATTTACTTTTGTCGTTCGTGGTCCCGCTACTCTTAGCGTACCACCGCACCACCGAAGGCCAGAGAATATTCCTTTCTCCGTTTATCATTCGGGTGACATACGGCTTTATCTCGTCATAAGTCTGTAAGGGAAGACGTTGGCAGAAGTCAGAATAAGAGCGAATGCTTTTATAATCATATTTGAGTCCCCATTCCGTCTTGCGTGCCGTCGAAAGCAGAGCATGCAGCTGTTTGCGCTGGATATGGTCTATATCCTGCCCAAATCGTCCGATCTCCGTTTGTCGATGGCGGAAAAGGAGCGAAATCGTCTGTGTTAAAAATATCCATGCCCTTTTTATTTGTTCGAGTGCAAATGTAGGCATTCTCTTTTTATTTATATCTTTGCTAAGTACTAAATTAACGTTACGATGAAAATAGGGATTCTCTCATCGGGTGGCGATTGCCCCGGTATCAACGCTACGATCCGTGGTGTTGGCAAGACCGCTATCATGCATTACGGCATGGAAGTGATAGGTATTCATAGCGGTTTTATAGGTCTTTTGAATAAAGACGTCCAAGTTTTCGATGAACGGAGCTTATCCGGCATATTAAATTTAGGGGGAACCATTTTAGGAACGTCCAGAGAGAAGCCTTTCCGTAAGCTTTTGGCCTCGGGAGATTCGGAAAAGCCGGAGATCATTAAGAAAAATTATGAGGAGCTGGGGCTGGACTGCTTGGTTTGTATCGGAGGTAACGGTACGCAGACTGTCTCTTATACACATCTGACGCTGCCGACGATCGCATAAGTGTAGAT
>ERZ1694706.846-NODE-846-length-11308-cov-9.903315_pt1 | contig 11308 bp, 7 predicted proteins | sample MGYA00581716_ERZ1694706 | MGnify/ENA primary metagenome ERZ1694706 (study PRJEB42213, sample SAMN07424529) | human gut metagenome | biome: ENVO:00009003; feature: ENVO:2100002; material: ENVO:00002003 | host: Homo sapiens | place: USA | collected 2014 ... | reverse complement strand
GAGAGGCTTTGGCAGTGCGAAAAACCATCCGTTTTTGCCAAAGGCTCCCCCTTTGAGGGAGCTGCCGCCGAAGGCGGCTGAAGGAGTCACACAACATCAAGGAGAATTACAAACTATGAGAATGCGTTTCAAACCCTACGCCCACGATGAGCTGATGGCCGCCGATTTCCACGTCCACGAGCCCCTGATCTGGGGCGGCAAGTGGCACGCACAGTATGCCCGCCCGGAGCAGCCCTTTGTGCTGGAGCTGGGCTGCGGCAAGGGCGGCTTTATCTCCCAGCTGGCCTGCGCCAACCCGGAAAACAACTATCTGGGCATCGACATCACCGACAAGGTGCTGATCCTTGCCAAGCGCAAGATCGAGGCCGCTTACACCGAGGCAGGCCGCCCCATCGACAACGTGAAGATCATGAGCACCGACATCGAGCGCATCAAGGGTGTGCTCACCGCTGAGGATACCGTCAGCCGCATCTATATCAACTTCTGCAACCCGTGGAGCAAGAACGCTTCCTCCAACAAGCACCGGCTCACCTATCCCCGCCAGCTCATCCAGTACCGCGAATTCCTGAAGGACGGCGGCGAGATCTACTTCAAGACCGATGACGACGACCTGTTCCGCGACAGCCTGGAGTACTTCCCCGCTTCCGGCTACGAGATCACCTGGAAGACCTTTGACCTGCACGAAAACGAGCCGGAGTGGAACATCCGCACCGAGCACGAGGGGATGTTCACCGAGATGGGCATCAAGATCAAGGCCCTGATTGCCAGAAAGCTGCCCGGCGATGCCGCCGTGACCTGGATCGAGCCCAAGGTCCTGAAAAAGAGGAAGGCTGCGGAGGAAGCCGCTGCCGCCGCAAAGGAGGAGTAAGATGTCCTTTTTTGTCAACACCATGGTCTGCGGCTTTTCGCTGTATCAGATCCTGGCGTTTTTCCTGATCTACTCCTGCCTGGGCTGGTGCCTGGAGGTCATCTATGCCGCCGTTTCCACCGGCCAGCTGGTGAACCGCGGTTTTCTGAACGGCCCGGTCTGCCCCATCTACGGCTTTGGCATGATCATCGTGCTGTTCACCCTTTCGCCGCTGGCAGACAACCTGCTGCTGCTCTATCTCGGCGGCGTGATCCTGCCCAGCGTGCTGGAGCTGGTGGGCGGCTGGGCGCTCTACAAGCTCTACCACACCCGGTGGTGGGATTACAGCGACTTCCCCTTCAACATCGGCGGATATATCTGCCTGGAGTTCTCCCTTTTGTGGGGCGTGGGCACCGTTGTGGTGATGAAGGCCGTTCACCCCGTGATCGCTGGCTTTGTGGCGATGGTCCCCCAGATGGTGGGCTTTGTCCTCATGTGCATCCTGTACGCCTGCTACGCCGCCGATGTGGTCGTGACCGCCTTTGCGGCCTCTGACCTGGCCCGTGAGCTGGATGCCCTGGAAAAGGTGGCCGACAGTATGCACGCCGTGTCCGATGCCATGACCGAGCTGCTGGGCACCACCGCCATGGATGTGGACCAGAAGATGGACGAGAGTCGCCTGCAGCTCAAGCTGGCAGCTGCCGAGGCCCGGAACAATGCCGCCAAACTGAGCCCCCGGGATGCCGCTGCCGCCCTGCGCGCCAAGGCCGACGAGGCCATGGAGGCCGCCCGCAAGTCCTCCCAGGAGGCCCGGCTCAATGCCTCTGAGGCCGCCACTGCCGTCAAGCTGGCTGCCAAGGGCACCGCAGAGCGCACGGCAGAGCTGCTCCGTCTGGAACAGCTGGCCGAAGAGCTGCAGGCCCGCAGCGAGGAGATGCGCGCCCGCACCCGGAGCTCCAAGTACTTTGGCAAGGGCCGTATGCTCCGCGCTTACCCCAAGCTGCGCCACGGCGAAAAGCACCGCTCTCTGGACGAGCTGCGGGAGCGCCTGAAGTACGAGCGCAGGCACTGACCCTGACCGCTGCAGCAACCCCAAATGCCCCTGACCGGCTTCTTTCGGTCAGGGGCATTTTTCTTGCACTGCATTCTCCATAAAATCAGGCAGATCTTGTGCTGCTGCACGATTTTGTTCTCATTCTGTTTTCCACATTGCACGTTCCTTTTTGTATATTTTTCCAAATCTATTTTCGTCATATTGACAAAAAAAAAAAAAAAAAGAGTATTTTATCCTGTGCAATATGCTATTCCCGCTAAAAACTGAAGAATCGACAAGCTAGTCGAAAGACTGCGACGCAAAGCGAAAGGGCCTGTAATATGGCAGCCAGCCGCACGTTATCCTCTCCGGGTAAGGTAATATGAAACCTTGCACCTCCTTGTGAAGATGCGTCGGCTTCCCTTCAGGAGAGCGAGCGCGCAGCGGGTCTACAAGGATTCAGAGCGTTGTACCAGCCGTTTGGCCGGTGCGGCGCTCTTTTGTTTTGGTTGAAATAGAGAGAGTTTTTGGAAAAATCATTGAAAAGGAGTAAAAAATTATGAGACCCAAGCGTTTGATCAGCTTATTGGTTGCGGTCTGCATGATGATCACCATGCTGCCCCTGTCGGCAGTCACGGCATTTGCGGCAGACACGGCAGCGCCAACTGGTACGGCCATCGTTAACGGTTGCGAGTATGACTATAAGATAAATACAGCAGACGGTACTGCAACCATCACAAAATTTCGTGCCCCTGATGATCATGGCTCCTACGACATCACCATACCCACAGCGTTTGGCAGATTCCCTGTAACCGACATCGGCGATTATGCCTTTTCGGGCTGCCATTCTCTTACAACGCTTTCATTAGGTGAAAATATTAAGACGATCGGCAGTTATGCCTTTTATGATTGCACTCAGATAACGGGTAGTGTCACCATTCCACAAAGCGTCACTTCCATCGGTAATGAAGCCTTTAGATGGTGCAGCGGCATAGATTCTCTTACCATCAATAATGCTGCCACATCAATAGGAGAATGGGCCTTTGCGAGCTGCTTTGGGATTAAAACGCTTTCGTTAGGTGAGAAGATTAAGACGATCGGCTATAATGCCTTTTCTGATTGCTCTGGTCTGACGAACGTCACCATTCCACAAAGCGTCACTTCCATCGGCCCTTGTGCCTTTGCTTATTGCACTTCTCTGAAGAACATCACCATTCCGGAAAAAGTAACAACCATTGGCTCTGATACCTTTAACGATTGCTCCCATCTGGAATACATTATACTCCCTGCTGGATTGACTTCTTTCGAAGACGAGCTGACTGATTGTTCGCCTGAATGTGTCATCTACTACAACAACAACGAGGCCGAAGCAGATAAGCATTTTGGAAGCCATGATGTACTGAAAGGACACAAGCTTCTTTGCCTCTGCAAGGTGACCTTTGATGCCAATGGCGGCACCCTGACCGACTCCGCTGAGGTACCGGTTTATGAGACCGAAAAAATCATTGGTACCAAGGCAAACGAACTGAAAGCCATCCCTAATCCCACCCGTCCGGGTTACAACTTCACCGGCTGGTACACCACCGCAGATGGCAAGCCCGAAGATAGCAAGTTTGATGTGGACAAAACCGAAATCACGAAGGACATCACCCTCTATGCCCGTTGGGAGTTCGACCCCAATGCTCCGAGCTGCCGCCCGCTGACCGTGACCGGCGGCACTGTTACTGTGAAATACGACGGCAGCGATGTGACCAGCAAGCTGCGCAGCACTGACGCAACCACCGGCCAAAAGACCTACTATGTACCGGAAGGCGCAACAGTGACTGTAACGCTGGACAAGACCGCAGTGCCCAATGGCAAAGTGTTTGACGGTTGGTCTACCTCCCTGCCCACAGGTCAGGACTACAAGGCAGAAAGCATCACTTTCCCCATGAGCAGTGGTGTGAATGTGTCTGCAAAGTACCGTGATGCCGCCACTGACCACACCCCCGATACCGCAGTCTGCCACCCGCTGACCGTGACCGGCGGCATTGTTACCGTGAAAAACGGTGACAAGGATGTGACCGATACCTTGACTGTTACTACTGACAAGGCCACCGGCAAAAAGACCTACTATGTACCGGACAACGCAACAGTGACCGTGACGCTGGACAAGACCCTGATCCCTGAGGGCATGGTGTTTGACATCTGGTCTACCGGCAAGTTCTCCCTGCCGCTGGGTCAGGACTACAAGGCTGAGAGCATCACCTTTACCATGAACACCATGAGCAGTGATGCGGATATTGCCGCACAGTACCGTGATGCCACCATTGAAGATGATGGGCCCAATGTGCTGGGCACTGCCGCGATCATTGGTACTGCCGCTGTGGGCACCGCAGTGCTGGGCTATCAGGCCTATTCTCTGGGCGCTGAATTTGCAGGCAAGCTGATGGCTCTGCCCTACTTCCCCAGCAACCGCAGCGCCCTTGCCATGATGCTGTGGGAGGATGCAGGCAAACCCATGCCCGAATCCGAACTGCTCTACCCCGATGTAGGGCAGGAAGAGCAGGATATGGACCTGCAGCACGCCGCCCGCTGGGCCATGGAAAACGAGCTTATCCCTGACCTGAACGATGAGGGCACGGCTCCGGAAGAGATGAAGTTCTTCCCGGCCAATCCCGTAAGCAAGCTTGATGTGCTGAATGCATGGCAGAAGGCACAGGAGCTCAAGAACAACTAACGCCATCCCCGAATATTCCCAAATATACGTAGAAGCGCCTCATCCTTCACCGGATGGGGCGCTTCTGCGTTGTAATGAGTTAATGAGTCGCAGCGGGTGTGGTCAGCTTATCACGCCCACAGATCCTCGGGGTACAGGCCCTCCTGGGTTTTCTGGGCGATGGCGGCCACCACGGTGGGCTTATCCTCGCGGTAGGTCACGCCGTACCACTTATCGGTGCTCTTGAGCACGGTGACTGCTGCCTTGCCCTCATCGATGAGCTCGCTGGCCACGGTGGGCAGGAAATACTCGCACTTGAGGGGGTTCTTGGGCAGATTCTCACGCAGCCAGCCTGCAAAGCGGCGGTCGGCCTCGTCCAGGAAGCTCTTGCCGAAGCCCCACAGATTCATGCTGACGGGCGCTTCCACCGGCAGGTCATCCGTGCCCTCACCGGTGAGGGAGGCGCAGCGGATGCCGCCCTCATAGGTCTCGATGCCGGTGCGCTCGGTCACGCTGTGCAGGGTGCCGTCCGGGTTCACCACGCAGACACCGCGGGAGACGGTGCCGTTCTCGGAGACGGTATTTTTGAGCAGGTAGCTCACCATGCAGTAATCGTAAACTGCGCCGTCCTGATGGGTGGACAGATACTCATAGATGACCTTGAAGGCCTCAGGGCCGTAGTAATCGTCTGCGTTGATGACAGCGAAGGGACCATCGATGAGGTCTTTTGCGGCCAGCACGGCGTGGCAGGTGCCCCAGGGCTTGACACGGCCCTCGGGGATGGTGAAGCCTGCGGGCAGCTCATCCAGCTGCTGGAACGCGTATTTCACGTTCATGCCCTGAGAGACGCGGTCACCGATGGCGGCTTTGAAAGCCTCCTCGATCTCGTGCTTGATGACAAAGATCACGGTCTCAAAGCCTGCGCGGTGGGCATCGTACAGGGAGTACTCCACAATGGGCTGACCCTTGGGGCCCACCGGGTCGATCTGCTTCATGCCGCCGTAACGGCTGCCCATGCCGGCAGCCATGACCACCAATACCGGTTTGTTCATTTTTCTTTCCTCCTGCGTCAGTGCGCTGTTCTTTGCGTCTATTATACTCCAAATTTTCCCGGGCAACAAGGGACAGCTTTTCCTTGAATTTTTGCATGGATTCTCGCCCGCTGCCGTGATAGAATAGAGACAATGGAGTTTCCGCAGAAAAGGAGAATGCTTATGTCAACCAAAACTGTCTGGATCACCGGCGCGTCCTCCGGCATCGGGCGGGAGTTTGCCCGCCGCTATGCCCGGCTGGGCTTCCGGCTCATTCTGACCGCCCGCCGCCGCGACCGGCTGGAGACCCTTGCCGCCGAGCTCCGGGCGAAACACGGCACCCTCTGCCGCATCGTACCCGCCGACCTTGCGCAGGATGCGCAGGTCACCGCCCTGTGCGAAGCACTGGCAGACGAACGCATCGACCTGTTCCTCAACAACGCGGGCTTTGGTGCCTGCGGTGCCTTTTCCGAGACGGATGCGGGCAAGGAGCTTTCCATGCTGCGGGTAAACGTGCTGGCCATGCACCGGCTGTTCAAGTTCACCCTGCGCAAGATGGAAGCACAGGGCTTCGGCACCATCCTGAACGTGGCATCCTCGGCGGGCCTGCTGCCGGGCGGGCCCTATATGGCGGGCTACTACGCCTCCAAGGCATATGTTGTCAGCCTGACCCGCGGCGTGGCTGAGGAGCTGCGGGAGCAGCACAGTCCGGTCTATGTCTGTGCCCTCTGCCCCGGCCCCGTGGACACCGAGTTCAACGACCGCGCCGACGTGGTGTTCGCCCTCAAGGGCATCACCCCGGAGCTCTGCGTGGAGGAAGCCATGCGCGGGATGCTCCGCCGCAAGATCATCATCGTGCCCAGCACCCTGATGCGCCTTGCCACCACGGCCCAGAAGCTCGTTCCCACGCCCCTGCTCATGCTCATTCTGGCCCACCAGCAGAAGAAAAAGCTGGGCTGATGGCCGCTTGACAGCGCACCGCCGCTCATGTATCTTAGAGGTATCCGAAAAAACGGGAGGAAGTCTAATATGGCATGGTTATACCATTTCAATCAGATCGTCACCCACGGCATGGAGGGGTTTTTGGAGACGGCGGTGCCGCTGATCTCCGGGTTGGCTGAGATCATCGGCCTGTTCATCATCGTCACCAGCCTTGTCAAGGCCACCTACCACTATGTGCGGGTCACCTTTTTCCATGGCCAGCACGATTTCCTCCACGAGATGTCCAGCGGCCTGACCACGGCGCTGGAGTTCCTGATGTCGGCGGAGATCGCCAAGACCTTCCTGTTGCAGAATCTGGAATCGGTGGTGCCGCTGGCGGCCACCTTTGCCCTGCGGGCCATGATGAGCCTGATGCTCCACTGGGAGATGGAGGGCGGGCACCGCTCCGGCCGCAAAAAGGAAGAAACGCCCGCCGGTGAGGCCGAGAAAAAAGAATGACTTATAAAGTTTCCCTCTTTTTTCTCGGTTCTGGGTTGTGTAAAACGTAAAAATCGCACCCCGGCTCTTGACAGTTTTGCACAAAGGGGCTATACTCGTGCCATCGAAAGCAAAGGCGCTGACGGAAGTGATTCCGCCAGCGCCTTTTGTGTTTTCGCTGGATATTGCTCGGGAGGAATAGAGGGCCTCCTGAACAAGGCTCCCGCGCACATTCGGTGCGGGGAGCGCATTACAAACCGGGGAGGTATTATAATGTTCAGTTCCATAAACACCTGTTGGGTGCTGGTTGCGGCATTCCTGGTCTACTTTATGCAGGCCGGTTTTGCGCTGTGTGAGGCGGGCTTTACCCGCGCCAAAAACACCGGCAACATCCTGATGAAAAACATGATGGACTTCTGCATCGGCACACCGTGCTACTGGGTCATCGGCTTCGGCCTAATGTTCGGCGGCACAAGCGCGCTGATCGGCGGGTTCGATCCGTTCATTCAGGGCGATTACAGCCACCTGGGGCTTGATATCCCCCTGTGGGTGTACATCGTGTTCCAGACCGTGTTCTGTGCCACGGCAGCCACCATCGTGTCCGGCTCCATGGCCGAGCGCACCAACTTCAAGGCTTACTGCGTTTATTCCGCTGCCATTTCGCTGGTGGTCTACCCCATCTGCGGCCACTGGATGTGGGGCGGCGGCTGGCTGCAGAGCATGGGCTTCCATGATTTTGCCGGTTCCGCAGCCGTTCACAATGTGGGCGGCGTGATTGCCCTGTTGGGTGCCGCAATGCTCGGCCCCCGCATCGGCAAGTACGATAAGGACGGCAACCCCCACGCCATTCCCGGCCACAACCTGACCGCCGGTGCGCTGGGCGTGTTCATCCTGTGGTTCTGCTGGTTCGGCTTCAACGGCGGCTCCTCCCTGAGCCTTGCCACCGATGAGACCATGACCCTGACGGGTCTTGTCTGCTTCAACACCAACCTGGCCGCTGCCGTTGCCACCTGTGTGACCATGATCTTCACCTGGCTGCGCTACGGCAAGCCCGATGTCTCCATGACCCTGAACGGCTCTCTGGCCGGTCTGGTCGCCATCACCGCAGGCTGCGACGCGGTCTCTCCCTTCGGTGCCTTCATCATCGGCTTCGTGGCCGGTATCCTTGTGGTCCTGAGCGTTGAATTCTTTGATAAGATCGCAAAGATCGATGACCCCGTGGGCGCTGTCTCCGTTCACTTTGCAAACGGCGTGTGGGGCACCATTGCTGTGGGCCTGTTCTCCAACGGCGGCGACGGCGTGGGCAAGGGCCTGTTCTACGGCGGCGGCTTTGCACAGCTGGGCACCCAGCTGCTGGGCCTTATCACCGTTGATGTGTACGTTGTGGTCGTGATGTTCATCATCTTCAAGATCATCGACAAAACCATCGGCCTGCGTGTCCCCGCTGAGGTGGAGATCGACGGCCTGGATATCCACGAGCACGGCCTGGCTTCCGCTTACGCCGGTTTCTCCATCTCCGATGCCAACGCCGCTGCCATGGTGCCCAACGAGAACACCGATCTGGGCGAGGATGATGCCTCCAGGGCAAGCGCCGTGCAGATGAACGCTGCCGTGCCTGTGGTCAAGGAGCCTGCCGTCATCCACGATGGCATCTACGACACCGGTATGCACAAAGTGTCCATCATTGCAAAGCTCTCCAAGTTCGATCAGCTCAAGACCGCGCTGAACGATCTGGGCGTGACCGGCATGACCGTGACCCAGGTGATGGGCTGCGGCATCCAGAAGGGCACCACCGAGAAATACCGCGGCGTGCCTGTGGACAGCACCCTGCTGCCCAAGATCAAGGTCGAGGTCATCGTTTCCAAGATCAGCGTAGACGCTGTGGTGGATGCCGCCAAGAAGGCCCTGTACACCGGCCACATCGGCGATGGCAAGATCTTTGTCTACAACGTGACCCGCGTGGTCAAGATCCGCACCGGCGAAGAGGACTTCGCCGCCCTGCAGGATGTGGAGTAACGCTCCGCACAATTCCAACCGCTGTCCCGCTTTGAAAGCGTGACGATATTTGTTCTCCTTGTTCTCCTTTTCCTTTTTCTGAAATCCATTCGGCAGAACCCCTGCTTCCTCCGCACAAGGAAGCAGGGGTTTGTCGTTGTCACCACGATGTGAGCCCCCCTGCAATGGTTCCGGGTTGACATCCCTGTGCGGGCGTGTTATTTTGGAGTGTAAAATTTTCAGTTTTTTTGTATCAGGAGTTTCTATGAGCAACTTGAATGATTTTAACCGCGAGGCCAAAGCCGCCCTGTGGGTGGCCCTGCAATGGCTGCTGCTGGCCGTGCCCACGGGTCTGGTCTGCGGCGCAGTCGGCACAGCGTTCCACCTGAGCGTGGAGTACGTCACCGAGCTGCGGGCCGCGCAGAGCTGGCTGCTGCTCTGCCTGCCGCTGGCAGGCCTTGCCATCGTGGCACTCTACAAGGTCACAAAGTGCGAAGGCGTGGGCACCAACAACGTCATCCGCGCCGTGCAGAGCGGCGAGCCGGTCAGCCCGCTGCTGGTGCCCGCCATCTTTCTGGGCACGGTGCTCACCCACCTGTGCGGCGGTTCTGCCGGCCGCGAGGGTGCAGCCCTGCAGATGGGCGGCAGCATCGGCTGGAACGTGGGAAAACTGCTCCATCTGAGCGATTACGTCCGCCGCACCGCCACCATCAGCGGCATGGCCGCGTTCTTCTCCGCCCTGTTCGGCACCCCGCTGACCGCCGCCCTGTTTGCCATGATGGTGGAGGACGTGGGGCTGACGTTCACTTCGGCCTTTATGCCCGCGTTCACTTCGGCCCTCATTGCTTACGGCGTATCCCTGTTCTTCGGGATCGCCCCGACCAATTTTGTGCTCAATTCCATCCCGCACCTGACGCTGGAAACCGCGCTTCAGACCGCCCTGCTGGGCATTGCCTGTGCCGCCGTGACCCGGCTGTTCTGCTGGACGCTTCACACCCTAGAACACGGGATCCCCAAACGGATCCCGAATCCCTGGCTCCGGGCTTTTGCGGGCGGTGCAGCCGTGGTAGCGTTCTCGTATCTGTTCGGTGTCGGGCGGTACAACGGGGCCGGAATGGCCGTCATTGCCGATGCGGTGGAGCAGGGCACTGCCCTGCCCTGGGATTTTCTGTGCAAGATTTTCCTGACCGCCCTGACCCTGGCAGTAGGCTTCAAAGGCGGCGAGGTGGTCCCAAGTTTCTACATCGGGGCGACCTTTGGCTGTGTGGCTGGCCCCCTGCTGGGCCTGCCCGCCGGGTTTGCCGGTGCCATCGGTCTGGTCTGCGTGTTCTGCGGAGCCACAAACGCCCTGATCCCCTCCATCCTGCTGGGATTCGAGCTGTTTGGCGGGCAGGGGCTGGAGCTTATTGCGCTGGGCTGCGGCGTGTGCTACATGCTCTCGGGCCACCACGGCCTCTACAGCAGCCAGACCTTTGTCACCAACAAGCTGCGGCCGGAGTACGCCTCCCACAAGTGGCGGGTCAAGCTGAAGAAAAAAGAAGAATGATTTTTCGCAGATTTTCGCCGCGGAGAGCTTGATTTTTTGCCGCCATCGTGCTACAATCAGCGTAGTTTCATCCTGACCAAAGCGATGATGCGGACAAACCGAAGCTCGTTTCCCATGACGCAGAGAGGGCTGCCCCGGATACCGGGTGCTGCAAGCAGCCTGCCGTGTATCGGGCTTCTACCACCGCAGAGCGCAGAGGAGAACCTCTGCCGGGTGCGCCCGTTACAGCACAGCGAGTGGCGTGTTCTCAAGGGCACGCAATTCGGGTGGAACCGTGGAACGCGTGAAATCTTCAGGCGCTTCATCCCGTAAATTTGAGCGGGATGGAGCGCTTTTTTGTTTTAACTTTCATCAAAAGGAGAACCACTATGAAGATCATCTACAAAGACGGCCATGTGGACGAGTGCCCGCAGGACCAGGAACTGCATGTTATCCGCCACACCGCTGCTCACATCATGGCGCAGGCCATCAAGCGCCTGTACCCCGAGGCTGACTTCGCCTTTGGCCCCGCCACCGAAAACGGCTTCTACTACGATGTCGATCTGGGCGACACCAAGCTCACCGATGACGATCTGGCCAACATCGAAAAAGAGATGCGCAAGATCTGCAAGGAAAATCTGGCCATCAAGCCTTTCATCCTGCCCCGTGACGAGGCTGTGAAGCTGATGGAGGAGCGCCAGGAGCACTACAAGATCGAGCACATGGCTGACCTGGCCGACGAGACCGAGTTCAGCTTCTT
>ERZ1694706.741-NODE-741-length-12513-cov-6.997431_pt1 | contig 12513 bp, 10 predicted proteins | sample MGYA00581716_ERZ1694706 | MGnify/ENA primary metagenome ERZ1694706 (study PRJEB42213, sample SAMN07424529) | human gut metagenome | biome: ENVO:00009003; feature: ENVO:2100002; material: ENVO:00002003 | host: Homo sapiens | place: USA | collected 2014 ... | reverse complement strand
TAGGCTCCGGTCTCGTGGGCTCGGAGATGTGTATAAGAGACAGATCGTCGGCAATCCCGACATCATCCTTGCCGACGAGCCGACCGGTAACCTGGACTCCAAGATGGGAGCTGAAGTCATGGAACTGCTCCACAAATTGAACAAGGAAGACGGACGCACCATCGTCATGGTCACTCATAACGAAGAGCAGGCGCGCCAGACCTCACGCACCGTGCGCTTCTTCGATGGGCGGCAGGTGATGTAAAGAGCGCAAAGCGTTGCGCAGTTCTCTGAACACAGATATCTTGCAGGCTCGATGGTTACCTGCATCCGACATGCCTCATTGCTATGAGGTGATAAACCTCAAACCTGTGAGGTGTGTAGCCTCAAACCTATGAGGTAATAAGCCTCATAACTATGAGGCATACTCAATGCAGGTAACCATCGAGGTGTCACACAACGGTAAAGGTGAGATAGCCGTAACGTTCCTTCTTATATAAATGATAAGTAGGAGTGTACTGGCTACCAATGATCGCTTCCCATTCACCGGGCGTAAAATCGATGTCGGTGGGGAAGCAAAGGCGGTTCACCGAGTTGACGGACATCTTGCTGGAGGGATAGAAATATTCTTCATCGGTAGCGACGCACCGGAGCCTGACGCCGACGCCGGGCAGGCCGCCCATCAGCGTCAGGCGGCTGCCGTAGATCGAGATGAACGGATGGCGTCCGGCAGGAAGCTGATTGTAAGGTTCGGTGCTGTCAGCAGTGCGAGGTTCGATCTTGAGGCTGACATAGGCCGGACGCGGAGCATTGGCGAACGTTTCCTGCGTGATGTTTTCGACCGGGATGCGTGCCGTGCGCTGCTTCAGTTGAGGCGAAGGACGGAGACAAGGCGTGAGGGTATGTTTCTTGCGGTTGAACTTCTCGCCCAGGCTTTCGAAGCTACCGCTTGCAGTGATCTCCGTACGGCCGAAACCGAAGTCGACGTTAAAGCCTTCTTCGATGGCCTCATAGATTTCGTTTTTGATTATATTGAAAGCCGTGACAAGGGTTTCTTTACCGTATACGTTTCTTTTCTTGACAATACGTTCGGCGATCGTTTCAATGCCGATCGTACTGCGGAAGATGACACTGGCTTTATAGCCTTTGTAGCCAGGCAGATTACTTTTGCTGACGCGGATATACGACTTGGGAGGCTTGATGCCTAATGCTGATTCAGGTAATTCTTTATCCATAATCGTTTGGATTTCAAAAGCTCAAGGCTTAATATGGCTCACTGTTTGTATGAAAAAGCCCGGCTTTATGATCTCTGTGAAGCCGGGCTTAATTTTCTAAAATGTCATGGAAGCATATATGCCGAAGTGTTTATCACTCGCAACAGGGCTGATAGACAGGTTATGCTTCGTGGCAAACGGACGGGTGAAAATGTAAGCGCTTCCGGCTCCGAGAGCGGCTCCCGCCACAACGTCCCACCAGTCGTGCTTTTTGGCATACGTCCGGCTCCATCCGACATACGAGGCAATCGCATAGGCCGGAATTCCCCATTTCCAGCCATAACGCCGTTGGATGAATGCAGCTCCCGTAAATGAAACTGAGGTGTGCATGGAAGGAAACGAATGTTTGTCGCTACCGTCCGGTCGCTCTTTCTTGATCAGATATTTCAGGGCGTATGTCATACCTATAGTAGAAACTCCTGCCAAAGCGCCTTGCTTCAATCCTTTCCAATCCTGCAACACCAATACGGTGGTCAAACTCGCTACAGGCGTTACAAACGCCAACACGTCACCTGACGTACGGACAGCCTTGCGGCTTCCGCTTATCTCAACCTCCTGCGCCTTTCCCGATAAACAAACGAATAATATGAAAATCAGGGTAAGAATTCGTTTCATTTATAGATATGTCTTATTTGCGTTTATTTGCTTTTTTCAAGAATAAGGCGGCTGATACGTGCCTGTACTTGCATTAGTGTTACAACGTCGATATTTTCAAAGTCAATGTCAATGAGTTTGATTTTGTCTTTTTTAGACATTCTGTGTGGAGAATGTCCCATTTCCTTTACTAAATCATCAATCATTTCTTTAATTTTTTCCGCTCTTTTCGGATAATTTACTGTGCGTGCCATAATCTCCTGTTTTAATGTTTAATTAATAATGGCACAAATATAGGAAAAGAGAATTGTAAAACAATGAAATAAAGGACTATTCTTTTAAATAGTCATTCAGAATCCCAGTTTAGGGAAAAAAATAATCGATCCGACTATGGCGGCTGCTATTGCCATAATTAAGACGGCTCCTGCCGCGAGGTCTTTCGTTTTTTTTATTATTTCGTTGTATTCGGGTGAGACTAAATCTGCCAATGATTCGATGGATGAATTGATTGCTTCTGCCGATAATACGGCTCCGATTACGATCACGACCGCTATCCATTCTGTCTGGGATAAACCGAAGAAAAAGCCGGCAATAACCACACAAATAGCCGCAAAACAATGTATCCACGCATTGTGCTCTTTTTGTATCAATAAACGGATGCCGTTAAAAGCATACCGGAAACTGGCTAGTCGTTTACGGAAAGTGAAGCCGCTGTTTTTCATATTATTTATTGTTTTGAGAGAACGGGACAAAGATACTAATAATACTTCGAAAACGGACACTATGTTCATTTTCGGACACTGTTGTTTGGAACATGTTGCAGATAATCAGTTATATATCTTTTTGGCATAGCTTTTGCCAATGGTGGGTCAAAACATTTATTACGATGAAAAAGATCTATATAGCCATCATTTCTCTCCTGTTATCGGATGTCGGATTGCAGGCACAGGAACAAGATACTGTCAGGCTGACCCTCAAAGAAGCGATTAACTTGGCGCAAATGCAATCGGTGGATGCTGCAGTTGCCTTAAACGAGTTGAAAACTGCCTATTGGGAATACCGTACACATGTTGCCGACCAGTTACCGGAGATAAACTTCAAAGGGACGCTTCCAGCTTATAGTAAACAGTATACCAAATACCAGCAGTCCGATGGTTCGTACACTTTTGTCCAAAATAATTCGCTCGGCTTGAACGGAGAGATTTCGATTGATCAGAATATAGCTTTGACAGGTGGTAAGATATCGTTGAACTCTTCTCTCGATTTCAACCGGCAGTTGGGGAAAGGGGCTTTCAACGAATATATGAGCGTGCCTATCGGGTTGACGCTTACGCAACCGATTTTCGGTGTGAACGATCAGAAATGGAAAAGGCGTATCGAGCCTGTACGCTATCAGGAAGCGAAAGCCGCTTATATCGAGAGTGTGGAAGGGGTGACGATCAACACGATCGGTTATTTTTTCAATTTGTTGCTGGCGAATGAGAACTTGCATATTGCCAGGCAGAACCTTGAAAATGCCGATAAATTGTACGAGATAGCTGTTGCCAAGCGTAAGATCGGTCATATCTCCGAGAGTGAACTGATGCAGCTGAAGTTGTCTGCCTTGCAGATGAAAGGGAAGCTGACTGAGGCGCAGTCCGGTCTCAATGCCAATATGTTTCAGCTCCGTGCTTTTTTGGGGTTGAGCGAACAGGAAGTGATCGAGCCGATCCTGCCGGAGTCCGCTCCTTCTCTACGGATGATTTATGAGGTTGTGTTACAGAAAGCACAGGAAAACAATTCGTTCGCCAAGAATATTCGTCGTCGTCAGCTGGAAGCCGATTACGAGGTCGCGGCTGCTAAAGGAAACCGCCGCAGTATCAACCTTTTTGCCACGATCGGTTACACCGGAAAAGACCATACGTTCGATGCTGCCTATCACCGGTTAAAGGGAAACCAGGTGGTGGAAGTCGGCATGACGATCCCGATTCTCGACTGGGGTAAGCGCCGGGGCAAAGTGAAGGTTGCCGAGTCTAACCGCGATGTGACATTGTCCAAGATTCGTCAGGAGGAAATCAGTTTCAATCAGGATATTTTCCTGTTGGTGGAAAACTTTAATAACCAGGCTGCCCAATTGGAGATCGCTCAGGAAGCTGATGTGATTGCCGAGAAGCGCTACAAGACTTCTATCGAGACATTCATGATCGGAAAGATCAATATTCTGGACCTGAACGATGCACAACAATCGAAGGATGAGGCTAAACAGAAGCATATCCAGGAATTGTACGACTATTGGAACTACTATTACAATATACGCAGCGTCACTCTTTATGATTTCATTAATGACCAGACTCTTGATGCGGAATTTGAGAAGATCGTGAGGCGATGATTGATTTAATTCTATAAATTTGCAAATCATAAATTTGAAATCATAAATCAATGATCTTGATAATAGACGATGATGCTGCCGTTCGTTCTTCGCTAACTTTCTTGTTGAAACGAGCCGGGTTCGAACCGGAAGCTGTTCCGGGGCCGGAAGAGGCGTTGGTTGTCGTACGCCAGACGACGTTGCAGCTTATCCTGATGGATATGAACTTTACACTGACTACGACCGGTGAAGAGGGTATACAACTACTGAAGCAGGTGAAGGTATTCCAGCCCGATGTCCCGGTTATTCTGATGACGGCATGGGGATCTATTTCGCTTGCCGTACAGGGAATGCAAGCAGGAGCTTTCGATTTTGTGACTAAACCTTGGAATAATCTCGTACTGCTGAAATCTATCCGTACGGCGATCGAACTAAGTGAACAGAAGAAGGAGCAGAAAATGCCATTGAACCGCCTGGATGCCGATAATAAATTTCATTTTGACAAGATCATAGGCCAAAGCGCTCCGTTGATGGATGTGCTGGGGACGGTTTCCCGGATTGCTCCGACCAACGCTTCAGTCCTGATAACCGGAGAGAGTGGAACAGGCAAAGAACTGATTGCCGAGGCGATTCATACGAACAGCTCACGTGCGAAGGAGCCGTTCGTAAAGGTCAACCTTGGCGGACTTTCGCAAAGCCTTTTCGAGAGTGAGATGTTCGGGCATAAGAAAGGAGCGTTTACCGATGCTTATATCGATCGTACCGGACGTTTCGAGATGGCAAATAAAGGGACGATCTTTCTCGATGAAATCGGCGATCTCGAACTGTCTTGTCAGGTGAAGTTGTTACGTGTTCTGCAAGACCAGACGTTCGAGGTTTTGGGCGATAGCCGTCCTCGCAAAGTCGATATCCGTGTGGTTAGCGCGACAAACCGTAACCTGCGTGAAATGGTGGTAGAGCGCATGTTTCGGGAAGATTTGTTTTATCGCATCAACTTGATAACCGTCCACTTGCCTGCGCTTCGTGAGCGTAAAGACGATATTCCTCTGTTGGTACGCTATTTTGCCGACAAACAATCGGAGATAAACGGCTTGCCTACCGTCCGCTTTTCGTCGGAAGCCTTGACCTTCCTGCAAAAGCTACCTTATCCTGGTAATATCCGTGAGTTGAAGAATTTGGTGGAACGGACGATATTGGTATCAGGCAAGGCTGTTTTGGAAGCCTCTGACTTCGAGAGCCAGTGCTTCCATACGATGCTGTCGGCAAAGGCTGAGGCTGCTTCTTCGCTTGAAGGCCTGACGTTGGACGAGTTGGAAAAGCAAACGATTCTCCAGGCACTGAAGACACATGCCGGTAATCTTTCACACGTTGCTACGGCGCTCGGCATCAGTCGGGCAGCCCTGTACCGTCGTCTAGAGAAATATGATATACCTGTAGACAAGTAAATCGTCCCGGCTGATGAGAATAAAAGGACTGTTTTGGATATTGACTGCATTGCTGTTGTCTGTATTGGCAATCATTACCTATCATGCTTTCTATACGGAATCGGTTTCCCTGTTCTTCTTGGTGGAAGGACTCGTACTTCTGACGGTTCTCTATTTGTCTGTGTTCTATCGCCGTATCATCAAGCCGCTTCATATCATTGGGAACGGTATGGAGCTGTTGAAGGAACAGGATTTCAGTTCCCGTCTGAGCCGTGTGGGACAGAAGGAGGCAGATCGTATTGTCGATATATTCAACAAGATGATGGAACAGTTGAAGAACGAACGACTGCATTTAAGGGAACAGAATCATTTTCTGGATCTGCTGATCAATGCTTCACCGATGGGAGTGATTATGTTGAATCTCGATAAGGAAGTCCTTTCGGTTAATCCGGCGGCTCGTAAGATGTTGGGGATCTCTTCCTTGCCGGATATTGTGGGTAAGCGTCTGTCGGAATTGGATTCTTCTTTGGCTGCAGAGTTGGAACCGATCCCCCTGTACGATTCGCAGACAGTTCGCCTGAACGATGCCAATATCTATAAATGTACGCATTCATCATTTGTGGACCGTGGCTTCCATCATTCGTTCTATTTGGTGGAAATGCTGACGCAGGAAGTCTTTAAGGCTGAAAAGAAAGCGTATGAGAAGGTGATTCGTATGATTGCCCATGAGGTGAATAATACGACTGCCGGCATTACTTCCACATTGGACACACTTGAGGCGACCTTCAGTGAAATGCAGGACACGGAAGATATCTGTGAAGTCCTACGTGTTTCAATAGAACGTTGCTATAGTATGAGTCATTTTATCACGAATTTTGCAGATGTGGTCCGCATACCGGAACCGCAAGTCAAGGCACAACCGCTGAATACTGTTGTTTTTTCATGCAAACGTTTTATGGAAACGGTTTGTCTGAACAGGAATATCCGGATCGTGATGGAGCTGGATCCCGTTTCGCCGATTGTCAATCTGGACAATTCTCTCTTCGAGCAGGTGTTGGTCAACATTATCAAGAACGCTTCCGAATCGATTGACCATGATGGCGAGATTTATATCCGTACTTCTCATAATCCGGTTTGCTTGGAGATCGCCGACACAGGTAAAGGTATTGACAAGGAAACGGAGGCCAAGCTGTTCAGCCCTTTCTTTTCCACTAAACGTGGCGGTCAGGGTATCGGCTTGATATTTATCCGCGAAGTGCTTCAAAAGCACAACTGTTCTTTTTCTCTTAGGACGTATGCGGACGGATTGACGAGGTTTAGAATTTTGTTCGAGTAGTATCGGGCGTACAGGCTTGACCGGACGGAATGATAATAAGTAACTGTAATAAAATATAGATAAACCTACATTTATGATTGAAAATATGATTACTGAACTGACTATGCTCGGAACAGGTAATGCTACCGTTACAAAATGTTATAACACCTGTTTCACTATCAAGATCGGAAAGAACATCTTACTGGTCGACGCCGGAGGTGGCAACGGTATATTGAGACAGTTGGAGAAAGCGGGAATCGCGATAAGCGAGATACATGATATGTTTGTGACACATGCTCATACCGACCATATATTGGGGGCTGTCTGGATGGTCCGTATCGTTATGCAGAAAATGCTGTCCGGACAATATACGGGCACTTTCCGGGTGTATGGACATGATAAGGTGTTGGAAGTGCTGGACTGGATCTGCCGGAAATTGCTGCCGGCAAAGATCGTCGCATTGATCGGGAGCGCAGTTGAGTTTCGTGAAGTGAAGGATGGAGAGACCTTTGAAGCCGGAGGTTTATGCCTGCAATGTTTCGATATCGCATCCACCAAAGAAAAACAGTTCGGATTTCGAACGCAGCTGCCGGACGGACAGTCGTTTGTCTGTCTGGGAGACGAACCTTATAATGTGATAAACCGCTCTTATGTGGAAAATGCGGATTGGCTTTTATGCGAAGCCTTTTGCTTGTATGAGGATCGGGAAGTTTTCCAGCCTTATAAGAAGCACCACAGTACGGCATTGGACGCCGGGAGATTGGTTGCGGAATTGGGAGTGAAGAATTTGGTCTTATATCACACCGAAGACCGTAACTTGGATACCCGCAAGCAATCTTATATGCGTGAAGCTGCACAGGCTTTCTCCGGAACCGTTTATGTTCCGGACGATTTGGAAAGGATTAACATTTGAATAAACACCGGCCGATAGTTGTTCCAGTGTGGCTGATATTATGCCGGATCTCTGTCGTACGGATTTATATGATTCGCTTTTTGTATAAATAAAAAAAGAGGACCGAAGTCCTCTTTTTAATTATTGCGTTATACTTTATTTAGCAGCAGCATTGATAGCATCCAGAATCTTTTTGGAATTAGCATCGGCTGCGTTCAAAGCGACTGCCTGTTCCAGATAACCTTTTGCTTTTGCCATTTGAGCATCTGCTTTTTTCTTTTCAGCAGCGTATTTGTCTGGATCGGATGTTGCGATCGGGTTGGCATCGGCCAGAATTTTTGCACCTGCATTGTAGAACATAACGCCAAGGCTGTACAGAGCGTTGCCTTTATATTTGGCGTTACTTACAACTAATACGTCTTTAAATAGTTCTTCTGCTTCTTCTGTCTTACCTGCTTTCTGGGCTGCCTGTCCTTTCTTCATGCAATAAGCATACAGAAGTTTTTCGAGGTTTGCGTTTTGGGCATTTGCTTTCAGACCAGCTTCAACTGTTGCTGTAAAATCGGCAGCTTTGTCCTGACTACGCAAAGACATCGCTTTGCCTACATAAGCGTCGTCTGCTTTATAGCCCTTTTGAATGGCCATGTCGTAGAACTTGATGGCATCGTCATACTTTTTGGCATTGTAAGCTGCAAATGCACAGTTAAAGATACGGCTTTCATCTTCATAGTTTGTAAGTTTCAAGTATTCGCTGTACTTTGCTACAACTTCGGGATAGTTTTTTGCAGTCATGGCTGCGTCTCCTTCTTCACGCAGTTTGTCTGCGTTCGCATCTTGTGCGAATAAATTGCCTACACTCAGGCAAAAAGCCAGTAATAAGATAATTTTCTTCATGGTGATTAAATGTAATATTTAAATTAGTTCGACTAAGGTAGTAAGTGTAATGTAAGAGACAAAAGGATTTTATGTTTTTTTAGATTTATAAAGAAAACAAAGGCGACCTTCAGAGCCGCCTTTGTTTTGATCTTACAGGATAGGATTATAAACCTTGCCCGTGGCAATTCTTATATTTCTTACCGCTTCCGCAAGGACAGGGGTCGTTGCGACCTACGCGTTTTTCGGCGCGAACTGGTTCCTGGCGCGGTTGTTGCTGGGCACGTTCTTCCGGATTGTTGTTACCGGAGATATCGGTCTTCTCAGTACGATATTTGCTCATGTCCTGGTGGCGCTCGGCTTCAGCTCTTTGGATAGCGATACGCTGACGGGCAGCCATAGCCTGCTTTTCTTCTTCGGTCGGTTCTTCGCGAACAGGGATCTGCCCGCGCATCAGGACAGCAGCAGTCTTACGGTTCATCATATCCACCATGTTCTTGAACAGGTTGTAAGACTCTAACTTGTAGATCAACAGGGGATCTTTATTTTCGTAACTGGCGTTTTGTACCGAGTGACGCAGTTCGTCCATTTCACGCAAATGTTCTTTCCAAGCTTCATCGATAGTATGCAGGACGATCGATTTTTGGAATGCTTTCGTGATAGCTTTGCTTTCTGTTTCGTAAGCTTCTTTCAAGTTGCAGGAAACATTATACATACGTTTACCGTCCGTAATAGGGATCATGATGTTTTCATACATCGCACCCTGATGTTCGTAAACTTGTTTGATCACCGGATTGGCAACCTGAGTCATACGTTCCATGCGGCGTTTGAACAGCTGCAACGCTTCATCGAACAGTTTATCGGCCAGCTTGTCGGCTTTGCCGTTCTTGAATTCTTCTTCCGTGAACGGACATTCCATTGCGAAAGTCTTGAACAGTTCCAGCTTGAAACCTTCGTAGTCACCATCGGCATGCTGGTCGACGATTGCAACGGATGTATCATAAATTGTATTTAATACGTCCAGACCGATACGTTCTCCCATCAGAGCATGACGACGGCGGGTATAGATTACGTTACGTTGCGAGTTCATCACATCGTCATATTCCAACAGACGTTTACGAATACCGAAGTTGTTTTCTTCCACCTTCTTCTGAGCACGTTCAACAGATTTGCTCAGCATGCTGTGTTCCAACACTTCACCTTCCTTGAACCCTAATTTGTCCATCAATCCGGCTATCTTTTCAGATGCGAACAGACGCATCAAATCGTCTTCCAGAGAAACAAAGAATACGGAAGAACCCGGGTCACCTTGACGTCCGGCACGACCACGTAACTGACGGTCTACACGGCGGCTTTCGTGACGTTCCGTACCGATGATGGCCAAACCGCCGGCTGCTTTTACTTCCTGCGATAGCTTGATGTCAGTACCACGACCGGCCATGTTGGTGGCGATCGTCACCGTACTGCTCTGTCCGGCAGTCGCTACGATTTCAGCTTCTTTCTGGTGCAATTTCGCGTTCAGGACGTTATGTTTGATCTTACGCATAGTAAGCATACGGCTCAACAATTCGGAGATTTCGACGGATGTCGTACCGACCAGTACCGGACGTCCTGCTTCGGTCAACCGGACGATCTCTTCGATTACGGCGTTATATTTTTCGCGTTTCGTCTTGTAGATGCGGTCGTTCATGTCGTTACGGGCGATCGGGCGGTTTGTCGGGATTACGACAACATCCAGTTTGTAGATGTCCCAGAATTCACCGGCTTCCGTTTCTGCCGTACCGGTCATACCTGACAGCTTGTGATACATGCGGAAGTAGTTCTGCAGGGTGATTGTTGCAAATGTCTGTGTTGCAGCTTCCACTTTCACACGTTCTTTTGCTTCGATAGCCTGATGCAGACCGTCGGAGTAGCGGCGTCCGTCCATGATACGGCCCGTTTGTTCGTCGACGATCATGACCTTGTTGTCCATCACGACATATTCGTCGTCTTTCTCGAACAAAGTGTAAGCCTTCAACAACTGGTTGATCGTATGTACGCGTTCGCTCTTGACGGAATAGTTGGCCAGCAATTCGTCTTTCTTAGCCTGTTTTTCTTCTTCGTTTTGGATATGTTCCAGTTCGGAAAGCTGGGAGGTGATATCCGGCAATACGAAGAATGTCGGATCATCGGTCTTGCCGGTCAGCAAGTCGATACCTTTATCGGTCAATTCGATACTGTTATTTTTTTCGTCGATCACGAAGTACAGTTTGTCTGTCGCTTCATGCATGTGACGCATGTTTTCTGACATGAAATATTCTTCCGTCTTCAACATCTGGGCTTTTACGCCTTGTTCGCTCAGGAATTTGATCAGTGCCTTGTTGCGCGGATATCCTTTGAAAGAACGGTACAGTTGGATAGAACCTTCTTCCACCTCTTTCTGATCGCTGCTTGCCATTTTCTTCTTGGCTTCGATCAGCATCTTGGAACAAAGGTCTTTCTGTGCGTTTACGACTACTTCCACGTTCGGACGGAACTGTTCGAACAGCTGCTCTTCGCCGCGAGGGATCGGACCGGAAATAATCAACGGTGTACGGGCATCGTCGATCAACACGGAGTCGACCTCATCGACGATGGCGTAGTTGTGTTTGCGCTGTACCAGGTCGTTCGGGCTGATCGCCATATTGTCACGCAGATAGTCGAAACCGAATTCGTTGTTCGTACCGAATGTGATGTCGGCATTGTAAGCGGCACGGCGGGCATCAGAGTTCGGCTGGTGCTTGTCGATACAGTCTACCGACAGTCCGTGGAACATATATAACGGGCCCATCCATTCCGAGTCACGTTTTGACAGGTAGTCGTTCACGGTTACTACGTGTACACCGTTGCGGGTCAATGCGTTCAAGAATACCGGCAGAGTAGCCACCAATGTTTTACCTTCACCGGTCGCCATTTCGGCAATCTTGCCTTTGTGCAGTACGACACCACCGAACAACTGTACGTCGTAGTGGACCATATCCCAGGTGATTTCGTTGCCACCTGCCACCCAATGGTTGTGATAGATGGCCTTGTCGCCGTTGATTTCCACAAAGTCGTATTTGGTAGCCAGGTTACGGTCGAAGTCATTTGCCGTTACTTCGATCGTTTCGTTTTCAGAAAAACGGCGAGCCGTATCTTTCATGATAGAAAAGACTTCTGGAAGTACCTCTTCCAGTACCACTTCCATCTTTTCAGTGATATTCTTTTCGATCTTGTCAACTTCTGCCCAGATCGCTTCACGTTCTTCCAGTTCCTTGTTGTCGATGCCTTTGCGCAGTTCTTCCACTTTAGCGCGTTCATCGGCTACGTAATCCTGGATACGTTGTTTGATTTCATCAGTTTTTGCACGAAGCTCGTCATTCGAGAGCTTTTGGATTGACGGATATACGGCCTTGATCTTGTCCACATACGGGGTGATTTCTTTCAGGTCACGCTGCGACTTATTGCCGAACAGCTTCGTCATAAATTCATTAAATCCCATAACTTATTAAATTGACAATTGACAATTGACAATTGACAATGCAATTGACGATTTCAATTGGATGGTTACTAATTTTATTTGTTTGTATTTGTCAATGGATATTTATTTAGATGGAATTGTCAATTGTCCATTGCCAATTGTCAATTCTCTAAGTGGTAGACTGAGGGACGCATTGGGGGGTCTGATCCTCAGCACATGGGTTACCGTTGGGGCTACCTCTGTGGCTTTTACTTCGCGGTAGATATGTTCCGGCTTGATGCCATTGCCCATAAATACCAGCGGGGTTATAACTGCGTTATTTCGTATTACTTTTACT
>ERZ1694706.724-NODE-724-length-12730-cov-9.770809_pt1 | contig 12730 bp, 8 predicted proteins | sample MGYA00581716_ERZ1694706 | MGnify/ENA primary metagenome ERZ1694706 (study PRJEB42213, sample SAMN07424529) | human gut metagenome | biome: ENVO:00009003; feature: ENVO:2100002; material: ENVO:00002003 | host: Homo sapiens | place: USA | collected 2014 ... | reverse complement strand
CTCCGGTCTCGTGGGCTCGGAGATGTGTATAAGAGACAGATACATGTGGTTATACACCACGTCCATTACAACGCCGATGCCCGCCGCATGGAGGGCCGCGATCATCTGCTTGCACTCCCGCACCCGCACCTCACCCCGGGTGGGGTCGGTGGAGTAGCTGCCCTCGGGCACATTGAAGTTGGTGGGGTCGTAGCCCCAGTTATACTGCCGGGTCAGGGGGCGGCTCTCATCCACGCTGCCAAAATCGAAGATTGGCATGAGCTGGACATAGCTCACCCCCAGCCGCTTGAGGTAATTCAGGCAGGTAGGGTGGATGCCGTCGCTGCTCAGGGTCGTGCCCTGCTGGGTAAAGGCCAGAAATTTGCCCCGCCAGGCCGTGTGCACACCGCTGGCCGGGTCCTGCGAGAAATCCCGGACGCTGACCTCCCACACGCTGCGCCGGGCCGGTGGGATCACCGGCCGCACATCCCGCTCCCAGCCCTGCGGGTCTACCCGGGCCGGGTCAAAGATCATGCTGCGCACCCCGTTCACCCCTGCCGAGCGGGCGTAGGGGTCCGCTGCATTGCAGGTGCCAAACGGGGTGGTAAGGGTGAAATCGTAGTATTTTCCGTGCTGGTCACCGGGCAGATAGATGCTCCACACGCCCTTGTCCTGCTGCTGCAGGGGCAGGGTGCCCACACAGGCCCCGCCGGTGCCCCTGCGGTACAGGTTCACTGCTGCCTGTTTTGCCGTGGGAGCCCACAGGCGCAGGTGTGTCCCGGCGGGGGTATGCTCCACCCCCAGCGGGCCGTAGTATTCCGTCTGGCGGGCAAAGGCTTCGCTCTCAAACAGCGTCTTCCATTCAGCAGGTGTTCTTGGCTCCATGGCAATTCATCCTTTCATTTGATAATAGTGTAACGAACTTTGTCCTTTATTTCAACCCTTTCCTTGCAAAACGTACCAGACTCCACTATACTGAAAGAAAAAGCACTGCACGGAGGGAAGTTTTATGGCATACACCGATGATTGGGAAAGTCTGATGAACGGCGTGTTCGGCCCGGGGGGCAGATTCAAGGCCGCCCCCGGCACTTCTGCACCCAAAACAGGCGGCAGCGCCGCCCTGCCCGACCTGAACGCGGCGCTTCTGGAACAGCAGAAACGGCTGGACGAGCTGTTGAAGCAGCAGAACGCCCAGCTCAAAACCCAGAGCGATGCCACCGCCGCCGCGCTGGAAAGCAGCCGCCAGATGCTGCGGGACATGGAGGACGAAGGCCTGCTAGTCAGGGGCACCACCGACGTGAAGCCGGAGCACCTGGGCAGCTTTGAAGGCCTTGTCGCTGAGGTCAAGCAGACGGTGCTGGGGCAGGATGCTTTTGTGGACAGCGTGGTGCGGGCCATGCGCCGCCCCTTTGTGCTTGGCACTGAAGCCCCCGCCGCCCGCAACGTCATCCTGCTCACAGGCGGGGCAGGCACAGGCAGGCATTTTGCGCTGGAAGAAACTGCCCGCTGCATGGCGGCCCGGGGCCTTTTGCAGAGCGACAGGATCGCCACGCTGGATCTGGCCCTTTACCCCAATTCCGGAGCCGAAAAGCTCTTCCTGCAGGACCTCTACGCCGCCCTGCACGCGCCCGGGGAGATCCTTGCCTTTGAGCACTACGAGAGCTGTTATCCTGGCTTTCTGAAGACCCTGTCTGATCTGGCCGTCAAGGGCAGTGCCCCCCTGTCCAGCCGGTATCTCGTGAACAAAGAGGGCATCCTTGTGGATGCAGGCACGGCGCTGGCCCCGGGAGCCGTCAGCCGCATCGACCCCTGCGGCAAATACCTCATCTTCTACTCCCACAAGGGCCGGGAGGCACTGGCTGACAAATTCGGTGCGGCGCTGGTGTCGGCACTGGGGGATGTCTGTGAGACGGCCTCCTACACCCGGGAGGATCTGGCCGCCCTTGCCGCACAGCAGCTCAACGCGCTGGCCCAGAAGATCCGCACCCGGCTGGGGCTGACCCTTTCCGCCGGGGCCGACGTGCGGGACTATGTCGCAGCTCAGTGCACCGCACAGAAGGGTGCGGCAGGCCTTTCCGCGTGCACTGACCGCATCTTCCGCGCCCTGAGCGAATACTGCCTGCGAACCGATGAAACCCTGACCGGCACCGTGACCCTGACCGCCGGGCCGGAAGGGGTGCTGTTCCGCCTGAACGACGGCGCAGACCAGCCCCTGTTCGACCTGCTGCCTGCCGCCTACACCGGTGCGCTGGATGCCATCCGCGCCGAAATCAACGAGCTGGTGGGCCTTGCCCCGGTCAAGGAATATGTGTTCGGTCTGGCCGACAACCTGCAGGTGCAGCAGCGCCGGGCCGCCGCCGGGCTCAAGACTGCCAGCCTTTCGATGCACATGATCTTCACGGGCAACCCCGGCACTGGCAAGACCACCATTGCCCGGCTGGTGGCACGGTATCTGAAAGCCATCGGTGCCCTCAAGGGCGGCCAGCTGGTGGAGGTGACCCGTGCCGATCTGGTGGGCCGCTACACCGGCCACACCGCCCCCCTGACCAACAGCGTCATCGAGAGCGCGCTGGGTGGTGTGCTTTTCATTGACGAGGCATACAGCCTTTACCGCGGTGAGCAGGACAGCTTCGGGCTGGAAGCCATCGACACGCTGGTGAAGGGGATGGAGGATCACCGGGATGAGCTGGTGGTCATTCTGGCAGGTTACACCAGGGAGATGGAGACCTTCCTCACCGCCAACAGCGGCCTTGCCAGCCGTTTTCCCAACCGGATCGAGTTCCCGGACTACACCGCCGTGGAGCTGCTGCAGATCACCCAGGTCCTTGCCAAAAACAAGGGCTACACCCTGGCCGAAGCCTGCACCGAACCCCTGCTGGGCTATTATACCCGCTGGCAGGAATCCGATGCCCGCACCGCCGGCAATGGCCGCCTTGCCCGCAACACACTGGAAAAGGCCATCTTCCACCAGAGCCGCCGCCTTGTGGCCGAACCTGCCGCCGCGCTGGATCTGATCCTGCCCAGTGATCTGGAATTGAAGGAACCGTAAACACGCAAAAAGGACTGCTTTCGCAGTCCTTTTTGCGTTATTGATGCTGTTCTGCCAGCCGGGCGGTCATCTCCCGCATTCCCTGCCGCACTTCGGGCGGGGCAACCACTTCTATCTTGCCGCCAAAGCCGCAGACCCAGCCATAGAACTGGTCACTGACGCAGATGGGGACATCAAAATGGAAGCAGCCATTCTCCTCGGGCAGGAACATGGGCGTTGCGCCAAAGCGCTCCCGCATGGCACCTTCCAGATCAGCGGTGCACCGCAGGGTAACGCGATGCTCCGGCCCGCCGTACATTCCAAAGTGCTTGCGCAGATAGGCAGGCAGGTCAAGATCCGCAAACTGCTCCTGACCGCGCCGGGGCGCATCCAGCACCCGGACCCCGCTCATCTTGTCCACCCGATAATGGCGGATGCCCTTTTCATCGGCAAAGGCAATGAGGTAGTAGCACCCGTTCTCCCAGGCCAGCTGCCACGGGCTGACGGTCCTTTTCTCTTTCTCGCGGCTGTCGGCTTTTCTGTAGAGGAACTCCACCATTTTACCGTTGTTGATGGCCTCATGCAGAGCATCGATGCTGTACAGCAGGCTCTTGCTGTCGGTCTTGGGGCGGCCCTCCACATAGACCTGACGCTGCAGCTGGCTGCCCTCGTAGTTGGAGCAGAGCTTTTCCAGCTTGTGGATCAGCCGCCTGCTCGTGGTGCCGGATACCACCCGGCTTGCCTGCACGGCATCCACCAGCAGCTTGAGCTCCGCCAGATCAAAGGTGCGGCTGGCAAGGAAATACCCGCCGCCCCGGCCCCGGCGCAGCTTGATATCATAGCCCAGCGCACCCAGTGCCTCAATATCGCTGTACACGCTCTTGCGCTCGCAGCGGATGCCCTGCGCCTCCAGCAGCTCCACCAGCTGCGGCACGTTCAGCAGGTGGTTTTCATCGGTCTGCTGCTCAAAAATGCGCAATAGCGCCAGCAGCTTGGATTTCTGGCCTTCCTGTTTGGGCATTCGGTACACCTCATTTTTTCGTGTTGTGCCAAACCTCTCAGTCTCGATTCCAGCTCCCCCCAGCAGGGGAGCTGGAAAAAAACAGCAGTGCTGTGTGCTGAAAAGGTTACGGCGCTTTCTTATCAAACGCCGCGCGGCGCTGGGTGGACAGGCGGAACATCTCCTCCAGCTTTTCCCGGTCATCGGCCACAAGGGCGTTGCGCATCTCGTTCAGCGCCCCGCTGAACTGGTCGATCTCGGAGATGAGGTTTTCCTTGTTCCAGAGGAACAGCTCCGCCCACATCTTATCGTTGATGCGTGCAATGCGGGTCAGGTCCCGGAAGGAATCGCCGGTGTACTCGCACAGCGAGGTATTGTCGTTGGCGCACATCAGGCTGACGGCGATGGCATGGCAGAGCTGGCTGACATAGCCGATCATCCTGTCATGCTCCTGCACGGTCAGGGTGCAGATATGCTTGAAGCCCAGCACTTCGGCCAGCTCCCTGGCCCACTGAACGGCCTCCGGGGTGTTCTTTTCCGTGGGGGTCACAATGAAGTTGGCCGGGGCAAAATTCACCTCGGCGGCGTGCTCCACGCTGGAGGTCTCACGGCCCGCCATGGGGTGGCTTGCAATGAACTCCACGCCCGGCCTGCACATGGCCTGGATCGGCTCCACCAGACCAGTCTTTACGCCCGACACATCGGTAAAGATGCAGCCCTCCTTCAGCAGGTGGCCGTAGGTCCGGAACCACTCGATCAGGGCCGTGGGGTACAAGCCAAAGATGATATGATCGGCCTGACGCACCAGATCCTCAAAATCGTGGGTCTTGCCGCTGGCGATATAGCCGTGGTCGAGGGCATACTGCAGATGGCCCTCGCTGCGGTTGATGCCGTCCACATGGAACCCGGCCCTGCTCAGCTCCAAGGCGTACTTGCCGCCCAGCAGGCCCAGGCCCACAATGAGATAACGCTTTGATTTATCCAACATGCTCCACCTCCGCGCCCAAAGGCTTGATGGCTTCCAGAAAATCCGGCCAGCTCTTGGCAACGGCCTCGGCCCCGCTGATGGGCAGGGCCAGCCCGGCGGCCAGCGCCAGAACCGCAAGGCTCATCACCACGCGGTGGTCGTTGTGGCCGGAAAGCGGCTGCTCCGGGGCATGGAGCGCGCCGGCACAGCCATGGATGGTAATGGTGCCGCCCTCGCTCTCCAGCTGCCCGCCGCAGGCCCGCAGCTCGGTCTCCATGGCCTCGATGCGGTCACTCTCCTTGATGCGGAGACGCTCGGCGTTGCGGATGACCGTGGTGCCCTCACACAGCAGACCCAGCACCATCAGCACAGGGCCCAGGTCGGGGCAGTCGGCAAGGTCGATGTCCGTTCCGTGGAGCGGGGCCTTTTCAAACACCACGCCCTGCCCGGTGCGGGTGAATCTTGCACCGCACCGCCGGAGGATCTTCAGAATGGCGGCATCGCCCTGCAAGGTCTCTTCAGACAGGCCGGTGATGGCCACACCGCCGGTCACAGCGCCCAGCACGGCAGGAAAAGCCGCCTGGCTGTAATCGCCCTCCACGGTGTAATCACCGGGAAGATAGTGCTGCCCGCCGGGAATTTCCAGCGTGTTTTCATCCAGCCAGCGGCTCTCCACGCCAAAGGCGTGCTGCACCGCGCGGGTCATATCGATGTAGCTCCGGCTCTCCACAGGCGGGATGAGGTGCAGGGTGCTGGTGCCGCCCAGCAGGGGCAGGGCAAACAGCAGCCCGCTGATGAACTGGCTGGACACGTTGCCCGCCAGCTCGTATTCGCCCGGGGTCAGGGCACCTTCCACAGTCAGGCGGTCCGCGCCCTGCTCAAAACGCAGGCCCTGCTGCTGATACAGCGTTTTGTAGACCGACTGGGGCCGCTCCATCAGCCGCCCACGGCCTGTAAAAGTCACTTTCTGCCCGGTCAGGCTGGCCAGTGGGATGAGGAAGCGCAGGGTGCTGCCGCTCTCACAGCAGTCCACGGGGGCATCAACCGGCAGAAAGCGGCCCAGCCCCTCCACCACCGCGTCGTTTTCGCCGGTGGTGACACGGGCGCACAGTCGGCCCGCCGCACCCAGCGTGGCGGAGATATCCTTGCTGAAAGCAAGATGATGGAGATGGGAGGTTCCCTTTGCCAGCGCCGCGCAGAGCACCGCCCGGTGAGCCATGCTTTTGCTGGGCGGCGCGGCGATCCTGCCCGCCACTGCGCGGGCGCGTTTTACCACCACATCCATCTTACATATCCCGGCCAATGGCCCATGCGACCTGACGGCACTTTGCCATGGCCTGTGCAAAGGCATCCGGGGTCAGGCACTGTGCGCCATCGCTCCATGCGTGGCGGGGATCATAGTGGACTTCCACCTCCAGACCGTCGGCACCGGCGGCCACAGCGGCGATCATCATCGGCTCAACCAGATTGGCCTTGCCGGTGGCGTGGCTGGGGTCCACGATGATGGGCAGATGGGTCTTTTCGTGGATGATGGGCACAGCGGAGAGGTCGAGGGTGTTGCGGGTGTACTTCTCAAAGGTGCGGATGCCCCGCTCGCAGAGAATGACCTGCTCGTTGCCACCGGCCATGATATACTCTGCGGACATGATCCACTCCTCGATGGTGTTGCACAGGCCGCGCTTGAGCAGAACAGGCTTGTGCATCTTACCCACGGCCTTGAGCAGCTGGAAATTCTGCATGTTGCGGGCACCGATCTGTACCACGTCCACATATTCCTCAAACTCCGGAATCCGGTCCTCGCTCATCAGCTCGGACACGATGGGCATTCCGGTGGCCTCCCGTGCCTTGACCATATCGAGGATGCCCTCGGTCTCCAGACCCTGGAAGGAGTAGGGAGAGGTGCGGGGCTTATAAGCGCCGCCGCGGAACAGGCTTGCACCGCCCGCCTTTACACCGTTGGCAATGCGCAGTGCCTGCTCCTCGCCCTCGATGCTGCAGGGGCCTGCCATCACGGCGATCTTCTCGCCCCTGCCGATCTTCACGCCGCCGCAGTCGATGATGGAATCGGCGGGGTGGAACAGGCGGTTGGCCCGCTTATAGGGGGCGGACACGCGGGTGACGTTGTCGATCCAGGGGTTGGCCAGCACGTCGCGCTCATCGATCTTGGTGGTATCGCCCACCAGACCGAACACATTGTAATCCTTGCCGGTGATCAGGGTCACATCCAGGCCCTGCTTCTCGAATTTGTCTACGATCTTTTCCAGCTCTTCCTTGGGGGTGCCTTTTTTGGTCGAAATGATCATCTCTTTTGATTCCTTTCCCTTTTCTGAACCTCTCAGTCTCGCTTCGCTCGACAGCTCCCCTAATAGGGGAGCCCTTGGCAAAACCGGGAACTTCTCCTGGCTGCCAAGGCCTCTCCTACTAGGAGAGGTGGCAATGCGTCAGCATTGACGGAGAGGTTGTTCATTTACTGCACCAGGTGCGTCTGCGCGCCGCCATCCAGCCGGAGCAGCTGCACAAGATAGGCGCAGGCATGGAGATATCCACTGACCCCCTCGCCTGCAAAGCGGCCCTGACAGCCAAAGGAGACCACATCCACGCTGCGGAAGGGCTCCTTGCCGCTGGGGTCGGCCAGCATCACTTCCACGGCGGGCACGCCGCACACCTGCAGCGCTTCCAGAATGGCCACGCTGTAATAGGCGTAGCCGCCCGGGTTGAGGATGATGCCATCGGCCCGGCCTGCCGCCGACTGGATCTCATCGATGAGGTCACCCTCGTGGTTGGACTGAAAAAAGTCCACCTGAACATCCATCTGGGCACAGCCCGCCTCGATATAATCCAGCAGTGTATTAAAATCGATCTGCCCCTCCATGCCCGGCTCCGTGAACTGGGTCAGGTTGAGGTTGGGACCGTTAATGACTAAAAATTTCATCCAGCGCCTCCATTGCCGCCGTCACGGCATCCGCAGGGGTGGTCTTGTTGGGGATCACAGCATCCGCTGCCGCCAGATAGAGCGGACGGCGCTGGGCTTCCATGGTTTTCAGGGCCTCGGGGCTGGTGGAAAGGGGCCTTCCGCCGCCCACCAGCAGATCTTCCAGCGGCCGGTCGATAAAGAGCACGATGCCGTTGGCGTGGAGTGCCCGGAGGTTTGCCGGGTCTTTGACCACGCCGCCGCCGCAGGAGATGACCTGCCGGTTCTCCCTGGCAAAGCGGGCGGTCTGCGCGGCCTCCAGCTTCCGGAAGCCTGCCTCCCCCTCAGCGGCAAAGATGTCCGGGATGCTCCGGCCGTCGGCCTTGACGATCTCCTCGTCCAGATCCACGAACCGCTTGCCCAGCCGTTCTGCCAGAGCGCGGCCCAGGGTGGATTTGCCCGAGGAGGGCATCCCGATGAGGGCAATGTTCAGCTGTTCCCGCCGCAGTTCGCTGGTCACACGGGCGATCTCGGCACCGGCATCCTCAAACTTGCGGTCGAGGAAAAATTCTGCCGCGTACACTGCCTGCGCCACCAGCATTTCCAGGCCGCCGATGGCAACGGGCACCCCCAGCTCCTCGGCCCGGAGGATGAGCTCGGTCTTATCGGGATTATAGATAACATCGATCACGGCTTCCAGCCCGGGCATGGAGGTGATATCCAGGGCGCTCACACCCACATTGGGGTACATGCCCACCGGCGTGGTGTTGATGATGATCTGCGCCCCGGTGGTCAGGGCCTGAGCATAAGTCAGCTCTCCCTTTTCGGGGTCGGGATGGCGGCTGACGGTATAGATCTGTTTCGCGCCCCGGTCATGGGCCACGGCCCAGGTGGTGTTGTGGGTGCCGCCGGTGCCCAGAATGAGCACGGTCCTGTCCTTGAACTCCACCCCGTGTGCATCGCACAGATAGGAGAAGCCGGGATAATCGGTGTTGTAGCCGTAGAGCAGGCCGTTCCTGTTGACGATGGTGTTCACGGCGTTGATGGCCTTGGCGTGGGGGTCGATGTAAGAGCAGTACTCCATGACCACCAGCTTATAGGGGATGGTGACATTGATGGCCCTGAACTGCCGCCGGGTCAGAAAAGCCCGGACTTCCTCTTCCGTGGGCAGGGGGCACAGGTCGTACCGGTAGCCGCAGAGCATCTCATGGATGACCTTGGAGTAGGAGTGGCCCAGCCGCCCGCCGATGAGTCCGTATTCCATTTACAGCACCTCCTTGCGGTAGCCGGTGGGGTCCTCCATCCAGGCCATGCCGTATTTTGCGGTGAGCAGGTCGCCCACGGCCAGCGCGGCGGCGCAGGTCTGCACAATGGCGGCCCGGGGCACGATGCAGGGGTCGTGGCGGCCCTGAATGGACAGCTCCGCGTCCTTCTTTGCGATATAATCCACCGTGTCCTGCGTTTTGTAGATGCTGGGGGTAGGCTTGACCGCCGTGCGGAACACCACGGGCATCCCGTTGGAGATGCCGCCGTTCAGGCCCGCATTGTGGTTGGTGGCGGTGACGATGCGCTCCCCCTGCATCCGGAAGGCATCGTTGGCCTCCGAGCCCTTCTGGTCCGCAAAGCCGAAGCCGGAACCGAACTCGATGCCCTTGACCGCCGGGATGGAGAAGGCCAGGTGAGCGAGCTTGCTCTCCACGCTGTCGAAATAGGGTTCACCCACGCCTGCGGGCAGGCCCAGAATGGCGGTCTCCAGCACGCCGCCCACACTGTCGCCCTCGGCACCGGCGGCACGGATGGCAGCTTTCATGGGTTCCTCCACACTGCCGTCCAGCAGGGCAAAGCCCTCGGACTTGTTCAGCAGTGCCTCGGCCTGCGCCGCCAGCGCGGCGGGATCATCCAGCGCAAAGGGGGCATCGCTGATCCCGGCACACCGCCCGATGTGAGTCACGATCTCGATCCCGGCCCGGTTCAGGGCTCCCAGCACCAGAGCGCCGCCCGCCACCAGCGCGGCGGTGACGCGGCCCGAAAAGTGGCCGCCGCCCCGGGCATCCTGATAGCCGTGGTACTTGGCGTAGGCGGTGTAATCCGCGTGGCCGGGCCGCAGCAGGTCAGCCGTTTTGGCATAGTCGCCGCTGCGGGTGTTCTGGTTTTCGATCATCAGGGCAATGGCGGTGCCGGTGGTGCGGCCGTTGACCACGCCGGACAAAAACTGCACCGCATCCCCCTCCACACGGGGGGTGGAAAGGCCGTCGCCCCGGGCACGGCGCTTGTCCATGCAGGCAGCAAGAAAGGCTTCGTCCACAGGCACGCCCGCCGCCATGCCGTCCAGCACCGCGCCGACAGCCCTGCCGTGGCTCTCGCCAAAAATGGTCAGCGAAAGGTCGCTGCCAAAGGTGTTTTTCATGGCTTACTCCTCCACACCCAGCAGGGGGCGCAGGCCCTCCACGGGGATGGTCTCGGCCCGCCAGCAGCCCAGACCCGGCACCTTGATCACCGTGATCTGGCCGCCCTGGGCCTTTTTATCGTGCAGCATCTCGGCCAGCACCTTTTCCTTGTTATAGGTGGTGCGGGTGGGCAGGCCAATGCGGCGGTAGACCGCCCGCACCCGCTTCTGCAGCGCCTTGGATTCGATCATGGGCAGCATCCCCAGCGCCACGCACTCGCCGTGGAACAGGCCCACGGTGCGGCGGCCCTTGATGCCCTTGACGGCCTCGATGCCGTGGCCGATGGTGTGGCCGAAGTTGAGCGCCTTGCGCATGCCCTGCTCAGTCTCGTCCTGCTCCACGATGTTCTTCTTGAACCGCAGGCTGCGGCAGATGATCTCGCCGATCTGGGCATCCACGTCGCCATTTTCAAAGATCGCGAACAGCTCGGGGTCTGCCAGCAGGCTTGCCTTGACGGCTTCTGCCAGACCGTTGATGAAGTGGCGGCGGGGCAGAGTGGCAAGGGTGTCCGGGTCCACGATGACGAGCTTGGGCTGCCAGAAAGCGCCCACGATGTTTTTGGTATCGCCCAGATCCACGGCGGTCTTGCCGCCGATGGAGGAATCGATCATGGAAAGGGTGGTGGTGGGGCAGTTGATAAAGTCGATGCCGCGCATATAGATGGAAGCGGCAAACCCGGCAAGGTCGCCCACCACGCCGCCGCCCACGGCCACCACAAGGTCGCCCCGGCCCATGCCGAAGTCCAGCATCTGCCGCAGCACGGTCTCCAGAATTTTAAAGCTCTTGCTGGCCTCGCCCTGCGGCACGGTGATGATGGTGGCATCCTTGCACTGGTCGGCTACCATCTGGGCGTACTGTGCGGGCACACCGCTGTCGGTGACCACCGCCACCCGGCGGTCCAGCCGGGCGAACTGGTACAGGTTTTCCAGCGAGCCGCGCTTGACGATGATGTCGTAGCTGCGCTCGCCCAGATTCATGGTCAGCTTGGTTCCGATAAAATCACTCATTTTGTATACACTCCTAACAGCCGCACCGTCCGGCAGGTGCGGTCAAGCTCGCGCAGCAGCGCGGCGGTCTCGCCGGCGGCGGCATCGCCCACCAGCTCTACATAAAAATAATATTCAAAGGGGACGTGCGGCATGGGACGGCTCTTGATGGACTCCATATTGAAGCCGCTGGCACCGATGACCTGAATGACCTCGGCCAGCTTGCCGGGCTTGTTGTCCACCGTGAACAGCAGCGAGAACCGGTTGCCCGCCGTGGGCTTTTCGCGGCTGAGGACGATGAAGCGGGTGGTGTTGTCGCCGTCGGTGTTGATGCTGGGCACCAGCACCTCCAGCCCATACAGGGCGGCCGTTTCCACGCTGGCAATGGCGGCCTTGGTCCGATCGCCCGTTTCGGCCACATATTTTGCGGCCATGGCCGTGTTGGGCATGGCCGTGGCCGGCAGGCGGAACTGTTTTAAGAACGTCTCGCTCTGGGCAATGGCCTGCTGGTGGCTGTACACACGGGTCAGGTCGGAAAGCTGGGTGCCGGGCAGCACCAGCAGGTTCTGGGAGATGGGCAGGTCGTAGACATCCACCACCCACAGCCCGGGGTGGTTGTAACACAGATCCAGCACCGCCGACACATCCCCCGCGTGGCTGTTCTCAAAGGGCACCACGCCGTGGGCGGCATCGCCCTTTTCCACAGCATCGAACACCTCATCCCAGGTGGGGCAGCTCACGGCCTCGGCATGGGGAAAGAGCGCCCGGAGCGCGATGTGGGCAAAGGCCCCCTCCACGCCCTGGTAGGCGGCGCGGCTGCGCCCCAGTACCTCAGCCTCGTACTGCTTGGCTACGTCCATCATGTTCTGCACATGGTCCCGGTAATAGGGGCGCAGGGCTGGGTCCCCGATCCGCGCTTCGGCCTTGTCCAGCACCACCTTTTCGCGGGCGGCATCAAAAATGGGCAGGCCGTGGGCCTTTTTGTATTCCGCCACGCTGAGCACCGCCTTCATCCGCCGCTCAAACAGGGCAGCCAGCTGGGCATCCACCGTGTCGATCTCCCGGCGGGCCTGTTCCAGTGCGTCCATCATTCCACATCCTTTGCATTTCGTGATACTGGATTAGTATACCATAACTCGGACACGGAAACAACAAAGAGCGCACGGTTTCAGGGTGGACAACTTTTCAACTAGCACCTGCAAAAAGCGAATAGAATTGAAGAGGTGCCGCCCGTGGCAGCACCTCTTCAGCGTTTCAGATCTTCCCGGCTCCGCGCCGTTCCATAGTATCTCCCATAGGGGTTTTCCAGCTCAGCGGCACGGGGCGGAACAGCCGCGGCAGGCGGTTCCGGCACGGGGGCCGGGCGGCGGGGCGCGCCTTTTTCCCGGCGCAGGTTACGGAACCGCATCGGC
>ERZ1694706.719-NODE-719-length-12740-cov-30.384470_pt1 | contig 12740 bp, 13 predicted proteins | sample MGYA00581716_ERZ1694706 | MGnify/ENA primary metagenome ERZ1694706 (study PRJEB42213, sample SAMN07424529) | human gut metagenome | biome: ENVO:00009003; feature: ENVO:2100002; material: ENVO:00002003 | host: Homo sapiens | place: USA | collected 2014 ... | reverse complement strand
CGCACAAAATAGTCCTAATCCAAACCACAGATAGTAACCATTATGGATACGCAATAGAACTTTTACTGCGAAAATTCTATTGCATTGTGAGAATTAAATATGTTCCCCTGGCCAAATGATTAGTGTGCATCCATACTGATTGTTTGGCTTTTTATTTTCTGAAAAAGGAGTGTGATGCCATTGACCCAACCGAAAACAGACCTAGCCTACCTCCGCAACGAAAAAGCCAAAGCAGAGCAAAAGCTGCGATCTTGTCAGCACCGAGAGAAAATTCTTGAACGCCGGATGTCAGAGCTGAACCGGAGAGAGCGTGTGCATCGTCTTTGCACCCGTGCCGGAATGCTGGAAAGTTTTCTGGTCTGTCCGGGAGAACTGACCGACGATCAGGTGATGGAGCTTCTGAAAATCTCGTTCCGTCAACCGGAAGTCGTGCTGGCTCTTGCAAAGATGGTGCATGACGTTCACGAACGCAGCAACGTCCAAAACCCTTTAGAATAAAGGGCGCAATTATACACCGTTCCGGTGAAATTGCGGTCTTGCAGACGGCTCGATGAAATCGAAGCTGGCGTTTGTGCGCCAGCCCGATTCCATCCCAAGGAAAACTGCATTTTCCTTGCGCTGCTTTGCAGCTATCCTTTTGCGGCTCCCGCCTAAGACCGAAGCGCATGGCACTCCGTTCTAAGGCGGCGAGCACAACCGAATACGATTCCAGACCGTTCATCAAGAGCAATCTTGCTGGGCGGTCTTTTTGTTTGGAGGTGATGCCTATTCCGTGTCCGCATTTCAAAATCACCATCGTCAAGCGCAGCCAAGGGCAGTCCGCTGTTGCCGGGGCCGCTTACCAGAGCGGCGAACGGCTGTTCAGCGAGTACGACCAGAAAACGAAATTCTACAACAAGAAGAAAGAACTTGTCCACGCCGAAGTCATGCTGCCGTCCCATGCGCCGCCCGGATATGCAGACCGTGCAACGCTCTGGAATGCCGTGGAAGCCGTGGAAAACCAGTGGAACTCCCAGCTTGCCCGGCGCATCGTACTGGCGTTTCCGGTGGAGGTGCCGAAAGAACAGTATCTCTCCATGATAAAGGAATTCTGTCAGGAGCAGCTTGTTTCCAAAGGGATGATTGCTGACTTTGCCATCCACGACAAGGGAGATGGAAACCCACACGCCCACATTCTGCTGACGCTCCGGGCAATGGATGAACACGGCAAGTGGCTCCCGAAAGCCAGAAAGGTGTACGACCTTGATGAGAACGGTGAGCGCATCCGGCTCGCTTCCGGCAACTGGAAGTGTCACAAGGAAAACACGGTGGACTGGAACGACCAGAAGTATGCCGAGGTTTGGCGGCACAGCTGGGAAGTTGTTACCAACCGCTATCTGGAAGCCGCTGGCAGACCAGAACGTGTTGACCTGCGCTCCTTTGAGCGGCAGGGCATCCAGCAGATACCGACCGTGCATCTCGGTCCCGCTGCACACCAGATGGAAAAGCGCGGGGTGAAAACCTTTCTCGGCAATCTGAATCGTGATATTCGAGCCGCCAACAGCCTGATGCAGTCCATCCGCAGCGCCATCCATGGGCTGCAACGCTGGATCGCAGACCTGAACGAAAAGAAGCAGCTTCTTCTGGACGCTCTGGAAAAGGCGAAGGAACCCACGCTGTCCGACCTACTGGTGGATTACTTCAATCTCCGCAACGAGCAGCGCAGCGATTGGTCTGGCAAGGCAAAACTGAAATGCACTGTCCGGGACTTTGAGGAAGTCAAACGGGCTGTGGACTACCTGAAAGCCCATTCCCTGAACACTGTTGAGGATTTGAACCAAGCCATTGACAGCTTAAACCAGACCGCCGCTCCTCTCCGCAAACAGTTGAAGCAGAACGAAAACCGTATGCGGGCAATCGCTCAGATCAAGGACGCTGCCGCCGTCCATGCCAAGCTGAAGCCCATCCATGACATTTTTATCAAGAAGAACTTCAAGCTGACCAAGGACGCTTACGCTGCCCAGCACAAGGAGGAACTGGACATCTTCAATAAAGCTGTCCGCACTCTGATGAAGCTGAACGGCAGTATTGCGGTGGATTTTTCGGCATTGGATGCCGAATTTTCTGCGCTGCAATCCAGCAGCGCAGAACTACGCACCCAACTGGAAACCTTGCAGCCGGACGTCTCTGCCCTGAAAAATATCCGCAAGTATATCGACATGGTGCTGAATAAGCAGCAGCTTTCCGCACCGGGCGGCAAGACCTCGGAGAAGAAATCGGTGCTGAAAAAGTTGGAAGAAGCCAAGGCGGCGCAGACCACAAAGAAAACGGAAGCGAAAAATCACACACAGGAGCTTTAAGGAGGGAGCAACATGACCTACACCCAAGCCCAGATCGACAAAGCCAATGCGGTGGATCTGGAAAAGTTTCTCCGAGCACAGGGCGAAACGCTGGTGCGCAGCGGAAAAGAATACCGCTGGAAAGCCCACGATAGCCTGACCGTCTGCGGCAACAAATGGTTCCGGCACAGCCAGAGCAAGGGCGGCTTTCCGGTGGATTTCGTGATGGAATTTTACGGCAAATCCTTCCCCGAAGCGGTGCAGATGCTGACCGGAGAGCCGGGCGAAGCCCAGCCGGAGGCTGGCCCCGCCCCCTCTCCGGCGTTTCGTTTGCCGCTGCGAAACGTCACCAATGCCAACATCTTGAATTACCTGACGCAGGAGCGGAAACTCAGTCCCTCGCTGGTGAATTTCTTCATCGCCGCCGGAGATATTTACGAGGACGCCGCCCACCACAACGTGGTCTTTGTGGGGCGGGATGCAGATGGACACCCACGCTACGCAAGCAGCCGTGGCATCCATGAGAAGTTCCGGCAAGATGCAGCCGGTGCAGAAAAGGCATTTGGCTTTGCCCACCGTGGTACCGACAAACAGCTGCTGGTCTTTGAAGCCCCCATCGACCTGCTGTCCTTCATTGAGCTGTTTCCGAAAAACTGGCAGCAGCACAATTATCTGTCGCTGGGCGGGGTGTCGGGCAAGGCACTGCGGCAATTCCTCTCGGAACGCCCAGATGTGGAGCGGGTGTTCCTCTGTCTGGATGCCGATAAAGCCGGAGAGGATGCCTGCAAGCGGCTGGCAGCGCTGCTGCCGGACACCATGAGCGCGACCCGCATCCAGCCCTGTATGAAGGATTGGAACGACGTTCTGGTGCACCGGGCAGAGATTCCGAACCGCAATTATTTCAAAAGCATCGTGCTGAAAGAGCCGTCAAAACCGGAAACGGTGAAGATCATCCGCATGAGCGACGTGGAACTGACCCCGGTGGACTGGCTCTGGAAACCGTATCTGCCATTTGGGAAACTAAGCGTGCTGCAGGGCAATCCGGGCGAGGGCAAGACCTACTTTGCTATGCACCTTGCCGCCGCCTGTACCAACGGAAAATTGCTGCCCAACATGGAGCGCATGGAACCCTTCAACGTGATTTACCAGACAGCAGAGGACGGTCTAGGCGATACGGTCAAGCCACGCCTGATCGAAGCCGGGGCAGACCTTGACCGGGTGCTGGTCATTGATGACAGCGAGGTGCAACTCACCCTTTCGGATGAACGAATTGAAAAAGCCATTATCGAGAATAACGCCCGACTGGTCATCATCGATCCGATCCAGGCGTATCTCGGTGCCGACGTGGATATGAACCGGGCAAACGAAGTGCGCCCCATCTTCATGCGGCTGGGACAGGTAGCGCAGCGAACAGGCTGCGCTATTTTGCTGATTGGGCACCTGAACAAAGCCGCCGGAATGCAGAGCCTGCAGCGGGGCCTCGGCTCTATCGACATTGCAGCCGCCGTCCGCAGCGTCATGTTCATCGGCAAGCTGAAGCACGACCCCACCATGCGCATCCTGACCCATGAGAAAAGTTCCCTTGCCCCGCCGGGCGTGTCGCTGGCGTTCTCTCTGGGGGACGAGAGCGGTTTCCGCTGGGTCGGCGAGTACGACATTACCGCAGACGAGATGCTGTCCGGCATCGAGCCGCAGCGGGAAACCAAGACCCAACAGGCTAAAGACCTGATCTGCACCCTGCTTGCCGGAGGAAAGCAGGTGCTCAGCGAGGACATCGACAAGGCGGCTCTGGAAAGGGGCATCCCCGGTCGAACCGTCCGGGATGCAAAACGGGAACTGGGCGATGCCCTGAAAAGCAAGATCGTGGAAGGCCGCAAGAAGGTCTTTTGGATGGAATAAGCCATTTGGCTGGCAAAAAATTTTGGCTGGCAAGAAAATCATGGTACACCCACAGTTGCCAGTCTGCCAGCCAAATTTGAAAAATGACGATAAAAGGAGAAATCGAATGGAGAATCAGAATTCGAGTTATTCGGTGCAGATTGGTAAAACCACCTTTATTGTGTGCGTGAAGCGGTCCGAAACTGCCAAAAAGCCGATTGAAAAGATGTTCAAGGATATGTGCAGACATGAGGTCACAAGGGACTTCCTTGCAGACAACCTGATGAATTTAGAAAAATTACCGAAAACCTCTTGACGAAGTCCAGCCCGAAGGAACCGGCTACCGTGCGAAAACACGTTTTGCCCGGTTCTTCAATCTGCCGGAGCTGATTTCTCTGTTCAAAGAATCCGCAGATGTGCAGACAGCGGATATGCTGAACCTGCCTGTGCCGCAAGCGGAGTACATCAACGAAGTGCTGAAACCGAGCGAAACACAGGAAGAAATGGTGAGTTCCTTTGCAGACCGTGCCGAGGCTGTACGCAACGGTAATGTGAACCCCAGATTCGATAATATGCTCAAAATTACCAACGATGGCCGAAAACTGGCACTCGACCAGCGGCTTATGAACGAGATGCTGCCGGATGAGCCGGAGAGTAAAGTGAATCGCTGTGTGGACAATGCGTTCAAGGTCTGGGAAGAATCTGCGCCGGACAAGGGAACGCAGTTGATCTTCTGTGACTTATCGACACCAAAAGCCGATGGCACATTCAACGTTTATGATGATGTGCGGGAGAAGCTGGTGGCGAGAGGTGTTCCCCGTGAAGAAGTGGCGTTCATTCACGAGTACAACACCGAAACGAAAAAAGCAGACCTGTTTGCAAAGGTGCGCGCTGGACAGGTGCGTATCCTGATGGGGTCTACGCCGAAACTTGGCGCAGGAACTAATATTCAGGATCGGCTGATAGCCCTGCATCATCTGGATTGCCCGTGGAAGCCGTCTGATCTGGAACAGCAGGAAGGGCGTATTCTCCGGCAGGGAAACCGGAATAAGCAGGTAAAAATTTATCGTTACGTCACCGAAAATACGTTCGATTCGTATATGTGGCAGATTCTGGAAAATAAGCAGAAGTTCATTTCTCAGATCATGACTTCCAAATCTCCTGTCCGCGCCTGTGATGATGTGGACGATACCGCACTGTCTTATGCCGAAATCAAGGCACTGGCGACGGGCAATCCCTACATCAAGGAAAAGATGGATTTGGATATTCAGGTCAGTAAGCTGAAATTGCTGAAAGCCAATCATACCAGTCAGATTTATAGCTTGGAATCGGATATTGCCCGTCGTTATCCGCGAGAAATCGCTGTGGCACAGGGTCAGATCGAAGCACTGAAAACCGATATGGAAGCGGCAAAACCGCTTCTGGCGCAGGACAAAGACCACTTCTCTATGGAGATCAGCGGCAAGGTGTACACAGAACGCAAGGAAGCGGGTGCGGCCATCATCGAGGCTTGTAAGGCTTTGAAGGCGGCTGGTACCGAGGGCAGGATCGGCAGCTACGGTGCGTTTGAACTGCATTCCCGGTTTGATAATTTCGATGGTGGCTTTGTTGGAATGTATGAGCTGGTCGTGAACGATAAAGTGCAGCGCGAGAACATCAATTCCATCAACTACTTCAGGGATGATAAGCTGGTGCAGCAGGCGATCTCCGATATGGAAAAACTGATGGCGGCACGGCAGCAGAGTAAGGAGCAGGAACGCAGCGACACGAAAAAGTCTGTTCTGGATGCTCTGCGCAGTCTGAAAGCCAAAAAGCAGGAGCAGTCTGCACAGGAACAGGACAAGCCGAAGAAAGCAAAAACGAAAGGAATGGAGTTATGAGCAATGTACGCTTTGATGAACTGGAATTGATGCTGATGGCGATGTTTGAGCAGCCGACGCTCAGGGATACGATTCAGGTGTTGACGGAAGCCCAGCCGCTTGTGGCAGAGGATGAGGAGATGGCTGTACTGGTTCAGCAGACGATCCAGAAGATGCAGCAGTTGAATGAGCAGCAGTTCAAGGGGCTGGAACTGGAATGGCATAGGCCGGAGGCTGATATAGGAAAATGAGTTCAGATATATTTGTGATTTATCAGATCGACAATTCTGAGAAAAACCGTGAGTATCGCTGCCGCAGCTATGAATACCAGATTCAGCATGGCTTTATGATAACCGCAGACAATTATGGTACGGGCTATTCCGGTACGGCTACGCGAGGAATGGGCGAGGAAGCGATTCGTAAAAAGATGGAAAGCATTAACCCGGACAAATTCAAAATTAGAAAATTTGGGGTCAGTGATGTCATCGGATTGACTGCGGCAGGCAAAACCTCTTTTTTCTATGTTGATAAGGATAGGCTGGTGAGATTCAACGGCTTTTTCCCAAAGCCCCAGAGCGGCACATACCTGATTCTTGATGAGGGCGGCTATCAGGTGGCAGGGCAAAAAGGAACATGGCTGGTATCGGATGAAGTAGAGGTCGATGGTCAGCGGTTTGTTCAGATGAGAAGTGAACAAACGAAGAATCCACCGCCGAGCATTATTCTTCACGAGAGTGGAGCCTTTGTGACGCAGACAGCTTTAGGTTTCGATGGAGAAGCTACCAGAAAGATGAGTGCTTTTTTACAAGGCCCAACGCCTGAACTGCTGCACCATCAGAAGTTCTTTGAAAACGGTACAGCGGAACGCGCCAAAGAATCCGGCACAGAGCAAAACTACAATATGATAGATGGCTGCGTCAACAATGTACCGAAAAAGCCCCGGCGCATTGGCGGCAGGTGGTCGGTGCTTGATCGGCTGCATATTAAGCAGGCTGAGCGGCGACAAAAAGACAATGCGCCGCAGCAGGAACAGGAAAGAAGCCGAAAAAACTAACAATAAGTGCTTTCAAAAAGGTGGCTCCAAAAAGGGGCCACCTTTTTACTTTAGAACGAATAGACATCAGGTTGAATGCACAAGATATTTGTAAAGCAAAATGGAGAAAGTGTAACACACAAATACAATAAAAATGTATTGAATATGCTTTTCTATTGACAAAAACGTACGAGATGATATAATGAAATAGAAAGGGAGGGGTTTCAATGAAACATAACATCGTGCGAATCAATAAAATTGTGCTGAACAATTTTAAAAATGTGAAAAAGGGCATTGTTGAAATGCCTGCATACAGTGGAAAAGAACTTTTTTCAGAAAAGGCGGATGTTTTGGGTCTGTATGGACAGAACGGATCAGGAAAGACATCTGTTGTTGAGGCTCTTCGCTTTGTAAAAACGCTCTTGAGCGGAGAAAAACTCCCTGCTGATGCGAAAGAGTACATTGCTCAAGGCGAAGAAGAGTGTGAAATTGATGTGAGCTTTTCTGTAGCTGAGGAAGTACAGAAAGAAACTGTAAACTACAGTGTGGCTTTAAAAAAAGATGCGGATGGATTTGTGATTTCACATGAACGCATGACGGTTGTTCCGAGAAAAGAGAGCATCCGTGCTGTTGAATCCACCTTGATTGATTATCAGTATGATAATGAGGATGTTACGTTTGCACCAGAGTATCGTTATAAGAAGCTGGTTGCAAATGATAAGAAGGTGCGAGTTGCCCTGAATGTTGCACAGGCAATCTCAATCAAATCCCATCAGTCTTTTATTTTCGGAGAAGAGGGATACCGGGTGTTTTCTCAGTGCAAAGAAGATGTAATGGGAGAATACAGCGGTCTTTTTGCAATATTACAAAAGTATGCTCTGGTGAATTTGTTCGTGATCAACAACGAACACTCTGGCCCAATCAGTATGAATCTGGTACTGCCTGTTGCATTTTATCTGAGGGATGGAGAGCATATTACAACGGGAGATTTGCCCATACGGATTGACGAACCGTCCGTTGTTACCAAAAGACAGTTTCAGCTTGCGCAGACAATTATTGATGGTATGAACATTGTACTGAAAAATGTTATCCCAGGCATGGAAGTGGAGGTTCATAATTTCGGAGAGCAATTGCTGGACAATGGAGATACCGGATATAAAATTGAACTTTTGTCCAAGCGTGGAGAGATTTCCATTCCACTTAAATATGAATCAGAGGGTATCGTAAAAATTGTTTCTTTCCTGAATGTTCTGATTTGTGTTTATAACAATCCATCTATGTGCCTGGTAATCGATGAATTGGATTCAGGGGTGTTTGAGTATCTTCTCGGAGAATTACTAGCTGTTTTTTCTGATGGAGGAAAGGGACAACTGATTTTTACCTCACACAATCTGAGGGCATTGGAGATGCTTGGAAAGAAGAGCATCCTATTCTCGACGACAAATCCCTGCAACCGATATATCCGCCTGCAGAATGTGCAGACCAACAATAATCTTCGTGACCTGTATTTGCGCAGTCTGACGCTGGGAGGCCAGAAAGAAGAAATGTACGAAGAAACGGATAGTGTGGCGATTGGCCGCGCCTTCCGTCGTGCAGGAAAGGCGGTGGAAGCTCATGTCGAAAGCTAAGAAAGTTATCTTCGTTATTGTGGAAGGCCCGACCGACGAGGATGCGCTTAGTTCTGTGCTAAAACAAATTTTTTCATCCGCAGAAGTGCATTTCCATGTGATTCATGGAGATATTACAACGGAAGATGCGATTACTGCAAATAATGCGAAAAGTTATGTAGCAAAGCGAATTGCAGCGGAGATGAAAAAGTACGCATATAAAGAAAGCGATATTTTGCAGATTGTTCATTTGATAGATACGGATGGGGCATTTATTCCTGATAATTTGGTAAAGGCCAGAAAGGAAAAAGGCGTTCAGTATTTTGAGGATCACATTGAAACGGGCGAGGTCAAGTATATTCAGGAACGGAATCAAAAGAAAAGCAGTGTAGTGGCTTCTTTGTGCTCTACTGGAAAAATGAAGTCGAGTATCCCTTATTCAATTTACTATTTCTCAAGGAATATGGAACACGTTCTGCATAATGTGGCAACTGAACTGACTGACGATCAAAAAGTAGACTTGGCCGATGCTTTTGCAGAACGATATGAAGAAAATCCAAAAGACTTTGTTGACTTTATAGAATCTGATGAGGTCGCAGTTGCCGGAACCTATACACAGACATGGACGTTTATTCGAGAGAAAACGAATTCACTGAATCGCCATAGCAATCTTCGGATTCTTTTTGAACAGGAAAATTTGAAAGGCACAGATTAAAAATGGCATCGTTATAAAGCAGGGATGAGCTACTTCTTGTTAAAAGGGTGTTGTTGCAATGAATGCAAAAAGCTGCGTAGAGTTTGTTCTTCAAGCTATGAATAATGTTGATGACGAATACTTAAATGTTGAAATAGCAGTAGATTATGTGGGACACAAGGAAATAAAAAGAAGGGAAAGAGTTTATGCCTATGAGCTTTATCATCAAATGAGATTGATACAAGAGCAGAAATTCAAAAGTGAGTTTACTATAAATGGTGAGATAGATAAAAGCGGACACAAAATTATTAAAGAACCATTTAACCCTGATTTTGTGATTCATCAGCAAGGTAAGATGGGTGAGAATTTCTGCGTGGTTGAATTGAAGACAATAAATAAGAAAAGTGGCATTCAAAAGGATTTTCATACGATAACCTGTATGATGCACTGCTATCGGTACAAAATTGGGATTTTTGCGATCGCGGGAGTTTTGTTATCTGATATAAAATCTATATTAGTAGAAGTTTGGAATACACAGGAACATCTTCAAGAGCATGGTGAGAAAATTTATGTGATTGCACAAGATGATAATGGAAAACTCTGTGCAAAGAGTATGGCCAATATTATACATAGTGTGTAAGAAATAGCCAGTGTGTTGTGTGGAATGTACCACATGATACGCTGGCTGTTTTTGCTTGTGTCCGATTTAGAAAGACTGATTAGAGAGAAGGCTCGTGTTTGTGAGTATGTTGCTGTTCTCGCTGCTGAATTTGCGCATTACCAAGAATGCTGTCAACATTGGCACATACAGTCTGGAGTTCCCTGTGGTAATCTTTGAAATAATGGTATTCGCTTCATCGCCATCAACGACAACTATGACAATGCGAACACCGAGAGCAGCGATTCGGACAGCATTGTAGTTCCGTTCAAGAATCTGTTGAACGATTCCTACTGCCGGGATATTTCCATCAAGGTGCGCAGCCAGCTGGACATGAAACGGCGCAAAGGTGAGTTCATCGGCGGTTATGCAATCTACGGCTACTGCAAAGACAAACGGAACAAAAACCGTCTGGTGGTAGACGAGTATGCAGCAGATATTGTCCGCTCTATCTACCGCAGAAAACTGGAAGGAATGAGCGCACAGGCGATTGCCGAGCAGCTGAACAGCGAGAACGTGCTGGCTCCCAGCGAGTACAAACGGCTGTGCGGCCTGAATTATCACAGTGGGTTCAAAGCTGGCACTCATGCAAAGTGGCAGGCGATTCAGGTGCTTCGGATTCTAAAAAATGAAATCTACACTGGAACGATGGTGCAGGGCAGGCGGCAGAAGATCAATTACAAAATCAAGAAGATTCGGGATGTTGAAGAATCCGGTTGGATCAGAGTTCCCAATATGCGGATAATGATTTCTTGCTCGGTTTGATTACAATCCAATAGAAGTCGGTGTAAGTCAGAACCAGAAGTGGAAAAAGAATAATCAAGACTGTCAACGAGTAAATCATCAACAGAAATATGTAGAACATTGGCGAGATCAATCAAGGTTGGCAAACTGGGAGTCTTAGTGCCACTTTCAAGGTAAGCAATATATTCACGACTACAGTTGGTCAAGGCTGCTAGCTTTTCTTGAGTTATATTGAATTTCAAACGATAAAAACAAATTCGTTTCCCCAAAGCAATACAATTAATGGACATACAAAACATTCCTTTCAAATGCCCACATAAGTTAATACTATTATTTTTGATTTTTAGCACTATAACAATAGAAAAAAGCCAAATGCATAGCTCAGAATTCGGTGGGTACACCTCTAGCAGTCGTGTATTCTGAGAGCGAAATGTAAACTACTGGTTTACATTTCGATGCACATGTAAACTGGTGGCTTACAGAAAAAAACATCTGACAAGCGTATAATAAAAGCATGAAATCAAACTGTGAAACTAAAGTGGGGAAAATGAAATGGAACGGCTGCTGACACTGTACAGCGAAGTTCAGTCAACAGATGTTCGGTGGTTGTGGTATCCGTTTATCGCAATCGGGAAAATTACACTGCTGCAGGGTGATCCCGGTGACGGAAAATCCACCATGATGATGAATCTGATTGCGAAACTTTCAATGGGTGGTAGGACCCCGGACGGATGCAAAATTAGTGCGCCGCAAAAAGTGATTTATCAATGCTCCGAGGATGGGGTTTCTGACACGATAAAGCCCCGTCTGGAACGCTGTGGGGCAGACTGCGGGAAGATTGCTTTCATCAATGAAGAGGTTTATAACGGCCTTACATTGGACGATGAGCGCATCCGTCAGGCAATCATTGAATTCCGGCCGCGCTTGGTCGTAATCGACCCGATTCAGGCTTATCTTGGCAGTGATTCCGATTTGCAGATCGCAGGCAGGGCACGGAAACTTATGCGCCGTCTTGGAATGTGGGCTGCTGGCTACGACTGCGCTATTGTTCTGATTGGGCACCTCAATAAAAAAGAAGGCTCCAAAGGGCTGTACCGAAGCCTTGGCAGCATTGATGTTGTGGCAGCAGCACGAAGCGTCCTGCAGGTGGAGCGAGATACAGAGAATCCTGATATAAGAATCGTACATCAAATCAAAAACAGTCTTGCGCCTACGGCAGAAGACATCCGTTTTTCCATTTCCGCCGACAAGGGCTTTCAGTGGCTGGAATGCAGGCCGCAATCTTTTGAAAATCAGAAACCAGATAAAAAACCCGAATTTGAATCGGAACAGCACAAAGCGGTCTATTGGATTAAGCATTTTCTTGAAAAAGGCGATATGAGCGCGAATGAAATTTATTGCCGTCTGGACAATGAGGGTGTCAGCAAACGAGTGGCACGGATGGTAAAAACAGAAATGGGAATCCACTGCTACCAGAAAAAGCGGAGATGGTATTGGAGTGTTCAGCCGGAAGAAGGTGCTGTGAATGGACCACAGGTATAAAGTTGGCGGCTATGTGAAACTTGCAAAATTGTGGGAGCGCTCTAAGGATGCAGCAGTAGCCTATCACAGTTCCTACTATGCTGAAAAGTTTAAAACTGATAGCGATAAAAAGCTGGTTGGTGTTTATATTGACATCACAGGGAATAAGGAAATTTATAAACGCCCGGAAATGGTGCATCTGCTCAAAGATTGCAAAAATGGTTCCATAAATCTGATTTTCTCGCAGACAAGGGCCTATCTTGCAGCAAATACCTGTGATTTCTGTTTTTTGCTGAAATATCTGTTTGACTTGCCGATGCGAGTGGATATTGTTACAGACGATGATGACCAGAGAATCGACACCATTCTTGACGTTGATAACCAGCGGCAGAGCCTGAAAGATTTGGCTGAAAAATATACATCGATCC
>ERZ1694706.707-NODE-707-length-12838-cov-6.039271_pt1 | contig 12838 bp, 13 predicted proteins | sample MGYA00581716_ERZ1694706 | MGnify/ENA primary metagenome ERZ1694706 (study PRJEB42213, sample SAMN07424529) | human gut metagenome | biome: ENVO:00009003; feature: ENVO:2100002; material: ENVO:00002003 | host: Homo sapiens | place: USA | collected 2014 ... | reverse complement strand
GATCGTCGGCAGCGTCAGATGTGTATAAGAGACAGCAGCATGATGCCTTCGACGCCTAAGTTCAGGACGCCGGAGCGTTCGGCAACCAAAATTCCCAGCGCTGCAAGCAGCAGCGGCGTGCTTGCATTCATCGTCGTGGCAATTAAAGAAGCTGCAACACTCATGCGGCCCCCTTCGCGGAATTAAATCCGACCCACTTTAATTTGCAGAAAATCAGAGAATCACAAGCCATGATGCAGAAGAGCAAGAGACCTTGGAACACACCCGTCAAAGCAGCCGGCGTTCCGAGCCTGGACTGGGCTAGTTCACCGCCGAGGTAAAAGAGCGCCATGATGAAAGCTGCAGGAATGGTTCCGAGTGGTTTTAAGCGCCCCACAAAAGCCACAATAATCGCGGCAAAGCCGTATCCCGGGGAGATCTTGGGCGTGAGCTGTCCGATCGGACCGCAGATTTCGATCACACCGGCCAATCCGGCTAAAGCACCGGAAAGAAGCAACACAAAATAAATAATGGCTCGATTGGAGAAGCCCGCGTAAGCAGCTGCCTTAGGCGCCATGCCGGAAACGCGCACCTGGAAACCGATAAACATCTTCGACATGATGAGCCAGATGCCGAACAAGACAAAGCAAACGAGAGCCCCACCCCAGTGCATTCGGGTACCCGGAATCATGATCGGGAGCGTGGCTGCCATCTCAAACATCGGACTTTGCGGGAATCCCAAGCCCTGAGGATCTCGGAGCGGGGACTGAACCGCCCAGGAAAGGAAAAGCTCGGCAATATAGACAAGCATCAGAGAAACTAAGATTTCATTGGCATTGCATTTGTCTTTGAGCCAGGCCACGATGCCGGCGTATAACGCACCGCCGACCATCCCAGCCAGGCTGACCAAAATCATGTAGAGCTGAGAGGCTTCGGGGCTAGCCTGCAATGCAACCACGCCGCCGGCAAGCGCGCCGACAATTAATTGGCCTTCCGCACCGATGTTCCACACGTTTGCTCGGTAACAAACCAATAGGCCCAATGCACAGAGAATGAGCGGCGTCATTTTTACGCCCAACTCTCCCCAGCCCCGCAGTGTGAGCAAAGGCTCGACAATAAACACGTACATGGAATGCATCGGATCTTTGCCCATCCCGGCAAAAATCAAGCATCCGATCAAAAGCGTCAAGAGAACCGCAATAAACGGAGACGCCGCAGAAAGAAAGCGGCTCGGACGCTGGCGGTTATAGAGTGCTAAAGGAAAATTCATCACTGCTCCTTCGCTTCAGGCCAAAGGCCGGACATCCATCGACCGATCTCTTCAACGCTGACATCTTTTGTTTTGACTTGAGGAGAAATTTTGCCTTCGCTCATCACAACCAATTCATCACAAATTTCAAACAGTTCGTCGAGTTCTTCACTGACCACTAAAATCGCGCTCCCGCCGCTCCTCTGACGGATTAAGGCATTGCGGATAAGCGTTGCGGCGCCCGCGTCCACACCCCAAGTCGGCTGATTCAAAACCATCACCTTCGGGTTATGAAGCAGCTCTCGACCCACAATAAATCTCTGCAGATTTCCGCCGGAAAGGCTTTCAGCCGGAGCTTTGGGACCGCCGCAGCGGACATGGAATTTTTCAATAATCGAACGCGTAAAGCGCGCGATCATCTTGTTGCGCATAAAACCTTTGGCTAAGAACAAATTACTGGTCAGCAGCGTGTTGCTTTCCAAGGACATTTCCGGAACAGTCGCTTCACCCAAGCGCTGTTCGGGCACATAGCGCAGACCTAAAGCGCGTCTGTGTTTAACGCGAAGGTCTCCGGCAAAAGAGCCGACGATAGAAATACAGTTTTTGGGCAGCAGTACTTCGCCGCTGATTGCCTTCATAAGCTCTGCCTGGCCGTTTCCGGAGATACCGGCCACGCCGACGATTCGGCCGCAGGGAACGTTAATCTTGCCGTAGAGCGGGTAGCGGCTCTTAAAGCCAACCTCTTCACCTTGGAAACAGACTTCCAAACCGGGATGCGGTTTGATTTCCGGTCGAGGCATGATTTCAGGAAGGTCGCTGCCGATCATAAGCTTGGCGAGCTCCTGCTCGGTCATTTCCTGAGGATTGATGTTGGCTGCCACCTCACTGCTGCGAATCACCGTACAGTGTTTGGAAAGTTCACGAATTTCATTGAGCTTATGCGTAATGAAGATGATGGAAACGCCTTCGGAAGACAGCTGGCGCAGGGTTTTAAAGAGGGCCTGTAGCGCGAGAGGAGAAAGAACCGAGGTCGGTTCATCAAGAATCAAAAGCTTCGGATTGGTTAATAGCGCGCGGAGAATTTCCACTCTTTGCCGCTCGCCCATGGAGAGATCATTAACAATCGCGTTCGGATCAACTTCGATGCCGTAATGGCGGCTTTTTTCAATAATCTCTTTTTCTAATTCTTTAGGATCTGTGCCTTCAGGCATTCCCAAAAGAATATTTTCTTTAGCAGTCAGTGTCTCAAACAAGACAAAGTGCTGAAACACCATCGCGATTCCGAGTTCGCGCGCGTCCGCAGGAGACGAGATATTAACTTTTCGTCCGTCAAAATAAATCTCGCCCTCATCGGGCGTGACAGATCCGAAGATAATCTTCATCAGGGTACTTTTGCCTGCTCCGTTTTCTCCGAGCACGGACAAAATTTCCCCCGGCATTACCTCAAGCGATATTGCGTCATTCGCAACGGTTGACCCGTATCGCTTGGTGACGTTTACCAATTTAAGTCTTGGAATCATTTGGAAGCCCTGATCGAAGGCCGTATTTTAACAAACGGTCGTACCTCATTCAGCCGATGGCGGTGGCTTTGCAACAAAAATTAAGGGAGGCCCTCGGCCCCCCTCTGCGAGTTCAAAAGATTAGTTGATGAATGTTGCTGCGAACAGTCCAATGACGACGACTGAGACAAGCGTCAGAACCGCACCGGCAGAAACCATCTGCATAATCTTGATGCGTCCGGTACTGAACACGATCGCATTCGGAGGTGTTCCGACCGGCATAATGAATGCGCAGGATGCAGACAGAGCCGTCACCATCAGCAGCTGCTCGGCAGGCACGCCCATCGGAACAGCCGCGGAAGCCAGGAGCGGCATGAGTGTTGCGGCAAGCGCCGTGTTCGATGTGAAGTTACTTGCCAGCATCACGAGCAAGCTCACACCGATAAGGATTGCCCAGCGCGGAAGTCCGGCTAGAACGCCTGCGTTTGCGCTGATAATCTGACCGCATTCCGTAATCTGCAGACCGGCAGCCATGGAAAGACCGCCGCCGAACAAGAGCAGAACGCCCCAGGGCAGCTCTTTCATATCCGACCAATCCAAAACCATATGGTCTCTGTTCACAGGGATACAGAACAGCACGATGGCGCAGATCATCGCAATTGCGGCGTCAGAGAGCGAAGCAAACGGCCTTGTGCCGCCGAAATCCAGACCTCTTAACACACCGCCGAAGGACCACAGAAGGATCGCAGAGCAGAAGACGATCAGAACGATCATTTCGCCCTTGCCGATCGGTCCTAATTTATTCAATTCGGACTGAACCCACTGAGCGCCGCCTTCGATTTCCTTCATGGTCTTACGGAAGAGAACCTTAGTCAGAAGGAACCAGCACAGCGGAAGCAGAATAAGTGTAAGCGGCATGCCATACTTCATCCAATGCGCAAGCGAAATCGGATCATTGAAGTTCTGCTCCATAAAACGCGCAAAAATGCCGTTAGGAGGCGAACCGATAATGGTGGCCATACCGCCGATAGAGGCACCATAGGCAACGGCAAGCAGCATGGCGACGCTGAAGTTTTCTTCTTCCTGATCGATCGGACCGCCGGCTTTTTTAGCTCGCACTAAGGAAAGAACGGCCATCGCAATCGGAACCATCATGGCCGCGGTTGCCGTGTTGGATACCCACATGGAAAGCACACCGCTCGCCAAGAGGAAACCGCCCACAATCGCAGGCGCCTTGGTACCTACGAGTTTTAATGTGGTTAAAGCAATGCGCTTATCCAGACGCCAGCGCTGAACGGCAATCGCCAGAATAAAACCGCCCATGAACAGGAAAATCGTACCTGATGCGTACGGCGCCATTGCCTGCGCAGGTTTAGCGATCCCTAATAGGGGAAAGAGCGGAATGGGAAGAAGCGAAGTCACCGGAATCGGAACCGGTTCAAAAAGCCACCAAAGGACCATCCAAACCACGACGGCCAAAAGCTTTGGCGTGAGGATTAAAAGGAAGGACTTGGTTATGGATATCCGTATAAGTGTTCGGAAGTATCCAATAAATAATAAGGGCAATAATTGGTGCCCCTAAAAGAAAAAAGCGTTTCACGCCGGGCGGAAACGAACCGATTTCTGCTGCTGCCATAAGTTTCTCACTTGGTTAGGCTGATAATTTGTCGTAAGTGTATACCGCATCTATATAATACTTTCCAAAACGGACACAAAATCTTACAGGCTCTTATGGACAACACTACCCAAGAAGTTGAGGACTTTCTTCGTACACACAACATTCCGTTCAAAGCCTTGAATCACTTACCCATCACGACGTGTAAGGAAGGGTTAAAAATTGCAAAAGAGTTTGGTTCTACGTGCTGTAAGACGCTTTTAGTTAAGAATAAGAAACAATTTTTTCTCTTTGTGATACCGGGGGAAGAACGATTTAATGCCAAACAAGCGGCCGCATTTTTGAAAAGCAGTCACCTTTCTTTTGCCTCTCCCGAGGATTTGTCCCGACTCATGCACACCTTCCCGGGCGCCGTTTCTTTACTTGGTCTGATCTTTGATCAAAACAAAGAAATTTCGCTCTACATCGACAGCAGAATCTTGAACGCGGAACATATTGACTGCCACCCATGCACCAATGACCGAAGCCTCATCCTCTCGGTGAAAGATGTGCTGGAAAAGTTCCTGCCTTCTTTAGGCGTGTCTTATTTCGAATTCCAGTCGGGTTCTTTGAACGGCGAAAGTAAGTAAACACTGCGTCGTGTTCCTTTGATCGGCGGCAACTCTCTTCTCTGAAGCAGGAAATCCTCCCTCGTATCCTTGGTCTTGAGGATTTTTTCTTCTGACATGCCGTGAAGGTTAAATCCGAAATTGTCTTCTTCAAACTTTTCTTTGAGCATTTGAGCGAAATTCGCTCCGGCTACTGCTTTGTCAAAGAACTTAGAGGCGGACTGATTTAAGAAACGAACAAAGCCGTTTTCATCCACAATGGCCATCGGAGACGGCAGAAGGGTAATCAGCGCCTGCAGGAATTCATATTGTTCTTTAAGAAGCTCGACTTCTTTTTGGACATCAGATTCGCTCAGTTCACTAAGCGCGCCTTCAGATTTCTGGTGAGATTTCAATTTCACCAACAAGCGACAGAAAGCTTTCTGAAGCTCAACGAGTTCTTCGGGATGATGGACTTTTTCCGCTTCAGTCGGAACGGTCTTGCCTTCTCTCACCTGCTCAATGAGTTTATTAACAGACTCGGTCAAGGGACGAACAGAGTAGGAAGCCAAAATAAACGTTACTAGCAAAAGGAAGAAGAAGATCAGGCTGTTTGTCGCCGCCATCGAGATGATTGCTGATTCTCTATCCTCTTCCTTCTTAAAAACACCGACGTACCAGCCAAGCCCCGGTATCTCTCTGATCGCGCCGACTAAATCAGACGCATCGTTCCTGGATAAAACCTGAGCGTTTTCTTTATTTGCGACGAGTTCTTTTAAAACCTTGGAAGGAATCAAGGGTTCCGGAGAATTAACATGATCGGTCGCGTAGATAGGCGCACCCTTCTTGTCCAAGATATATACAGCGCTGTCCTGAATATCTAAGCCTGATACCACATCTTCGTACAGACTCTTTAAATCAAGAGCAGAGACTGCATAACCGATGATCTTTCCGGACTTGTTTATTGCCGGCGCACAAATATTCACAATGGGAACGTTTGCCGCACCGGTCGCCATAATGACGTCAGATATATAAACCGAGTCCCGATTGCGGATGTGACTCCAATGATCCCTATTTGTGTGAGACACGCCCTCATTACTTTCATTCCGTGCATTCTTAGGAGGCTCAAAAACGATGACGTCTCCATTCACATCACCGTAGTGGATGTTTAAGAAATACGGAACTTCCGTCAAAATGCTTTTTAGGATGGCTCGTAAGGCTGATTTGTCCTCTGTCCCATAGACTTGCAGTGTGCTTGCAGACATCACAACGAGGGTTTTCGCGGAATCAACTCTATTTTTAATATTGTTGGACAGTGCTAACGCATCTTCCACCAGGAGGAGATCATCTTTGCGGATCTCCTGCTCAATCATCCGGTACTGAGAGTAGCTCAACACCAGCAGCGGCAAGGTAATTGTAAGAGCCAACAAATAGAAGATGTAGTTTCTGAGACGCACAGGCCGCATTTATGTTCCTCGTCTTTTTCTGTTGGGTCGTCTTACCGGGGTGAGTCCTAATTATTCTAGCGAATTTTCGCTTTTTCCATCTTATGTATTTTCTTGAAAAATCGCCACCGCCTAGAGGCCGAAACTACCCAATCATTTTGGAGGAAAAGACAGCCAGCGATCCTCTGTAATTGAGAGACTGATTTCATTTAACACATTGGAGGACACACTGGTATGTCTCATGCAAAAATCGGCCGCTTCAGCAAAAAGCAAATATTTGAATTACCCGACGGCACCCATCGATTAGAGCCTCATCTATACGTACGAGTTCGGGGCAACGGAAGATATCGAAATTATTTTTTTCGCTATCTCGATCCTAAAGGCCGCGTCTGCGATTTAGCACTCGGAAGCGCCAGTAAAAAGCCGTTATCGGAAGTTAAACAATTTGCCTTTCTGTTAAAAACATCTCTTCAATTCAGCGGAAAGGCTTCTGCATTAATGGAAGCCAAACAGCACCCGGTTCTTTTTAAGGACTATGCACGGCGAGTCATCGAAATCTTAGCCTCGGTTCGATTATGGAAAAATCCGGCTCAAAAGCAGTCTTGGAGCTCTTCTATAAGCACTTATGCCTTTCCCGTCATTGGGGAAAAATTCATCGATGAAATCGACCGAAAAGACATCCTAAAAATACTTCGTCCCATATGGATAAACAAAACGATGACCGCCTCCCGTGTAAGGGGGAGGTTAGAGAAAATTTTCGCTTATGCGATCAATGAAAATCTATTTATCGGGAACAACCCAGCTTCCTGGAAAGGAAACCTCGACTTATTTCTCCCTCCCGCAAATAAATGCAATTCAACCCAGCATTTCAAATCTCTTTCCTTTACGGAATTAAAAGCCATCATTCCCAAACTACAACAAGAGAGTTCTATCGGGGCAAAAGCCCTGCTGTTCGGCGTTCTTACTGCAACCCGCACTGTTGAATTTACTCAAGCCGATAAGCTGGAAAGAGAAAGTTTGGCTTTGCCCTCCATCGCGTCGAAAAGACGGCAAAGAATTTCCGTTCAGAGTTCCGCTATCTCAGCAAGTCATCTCATTATTAAAGGAAATTAGAAAAGAATCGAAGGGAGAATTCATATTTTCTGTAGACGGAAAGACGCCGATACGTCGGGAAACGCCAAGGAAATTTTTGAGGACTGCATTAAATCAGGCGTGCACCATGCACGGAATGCGTTCGACCTTCAGAGATTGGTGCGCTGAAAACGATATTGACAATGAAGCAGCCGAGAAATCGCTCATGCACACCACCGGAACGCAAACAACTTTAGCTTACCAACGAAGTGATCTTTTGGATAGAAGACGAGTCGTGATGCAGCTCTGGGCAGATGCACTTTTTGACGACGAAAAAAACAAAATACATAAAGCTGATTTGTTGTAAAACAACAACTTTTTATTGATTAAATATATTGTTTTTCATTAAAAACCGTTGTTTTTGCGTAAATACAACAGATTTTGTTGCTTGCATGACTCGTTTTTATCAGAATGACGGTGCAGATAAATTCTTGCTAGGAATTTGAACTTTCTGCAAGTTAACAACATCAATTGGAGTATTACTCAAATGAAAAAAACACTTATCGCTGCTGCTGTAATGGCTGCTTCCGGCGTTGCATTTGCTGCTTCTAACGTAACTCTTTATGGCGTTATTGAAGAAGGTGTCGTCCTCGAAAAAGCCAAACATGGCGACACATTAGTTAAGTTGCAGTCCGGTTTCGACCAGGGCTCTCGCTGGGGTATCAAAGGTGTTGAAGACCTCGGAAACGGTTACGCAGTTGGTTTTATCCTCGAACAGGGATTTAATGCGGACAGCGGTAACGAAAGCGTTGCAGGAAAAGCTTTCAGCCGTGAATCTTTCCTTTACTTAACTGGCGATTTTGGCCGCTTCGGTTTTGGCCGTACAGGCACCTTGGCCTCTGGTGCACAGTCCAACAATATTCTGACTGGATGGGCACTTGGTACAGGTTATGGTCTAAGTTCTTGGACAAGTGCGATCGGCACATCTTTCAGCAGAGTTGACAACGCTGTTGCCTACCAGACCCCCTCCTTTGGCGGTTTCAAGATTAGCGCCATGTATTCTAACGGTACCACTGGCGATGACGCTAAGTGGTCTAAAAATAACCACTACTATGGCGTAGGCGCTCTCTACAATGCGAACGCCATCAAGTCCAGCTTGATTTTCGAGGCAGTTGATCACAAGAACACTGCAGATCCTAAAGAAAAGACCTCTTATGTCATCAACTACGGTTTGGAATACAACCTTGGCCAGTGGACACCGATGTTTGCTTATCAGTGGGCAAATCAGGATGAAGGCAAGAAGACACATATGTTTGGTCTAAGCGCCAAGGTTGCTGTCGGCGGCGGTGATGCTCTTCTCGGCGCTCGCTATCTCTTTGGTAAGGACAAATCTCTTGAAGCAGGCGATGACAAGGTTCGTTCCTGGAATGTCGGTGCGGCTTACGTTTATCCGCTCAGCAAACGCACTGCTGTCAAAGCCTACGCCGGCTACGGCGATTCTTCCAAGGCTTGGAAGGATACAGAACAAGTCGTGTACAACGGCTACCAGGTCTACTTCGGCCTCCGTCATTCTTTCTAAGAGTCTAAGTGTAGCTTAGCAAGAACCCCTCTAACATCTTTGTAGAGGGGTTTTTCAAATCTGTTAGGAGAAATCATGAGAACAAAAATTTTAGTAGTAGCATTACTTTCAAGCTTTGCTTCCTTATCCTTTGCGGCCTCTAACGTTACACTTTATGGTCAATTGGACGAAGGCTTGGTCGTTGGGAAGGCCAAACACTCCTCTACCACGGCAACTCTTAAATCTGGCTTCGTGGGAATGTCGCGTTGGGGTATCAAAGGTGTTGAAGACCTTGGTAACGGTTACAGCGTAGGTTTCACATTAGAACAGGGTTTTTTGGCTGACTCCGGAGCTGAACATACTTCTGGTCTTGCCTTCAGTCGTGAGTCTTTAATGAGAATAACCGGCCCTTTCGGCCAAGTCGCTTTTGGTAGAATGGGGGCCCTTGGCTTTGCTCAGTCAACTGCCATCCTCCGTGGATGGGCATTCGGCACTTCATGGGGTGCCAGCGCTTGGAGCGTCGGTAACGTTCACTTTGGTCGTTTAAACAACGCGGTCAATTATGTCACTCCCTCCTTCTCTGGTCTAACTCTGCACGCCACTTACTCTAACGGTACAGCAGCAGATGACAACAAATGGTCTGACAATGCTCACTACTACGGTGTTGGTGCAAAATATACAGCTCATAACATTGATGCCAGCATTATTTTTGAAGCTAAAGATAACAAAGGCGTAGCACTACTGGAAGAAAAGCAGAAGGCTCTTTATCACATTACGGCCGGAGGCACATACAACTTCAACGGAGTCAAACCCGGAGTGATTTACCAGTACGCCACACAAGAAGACTATTACCATCAGCATGCATTCGGCCTTTCTGTAACAGCCCCTCTGGCTGGTGGTTCAGCTAAATTGGGCGCCAAGTACCTTCTTCGCAAATACGACAGCCATTATGTCGATCTTGCAGCCCTCTCCGAAAAGAAGGCAAGTGTTTGGACTGTTGGAGCAGGTTATGAATATCCATTCAGCAAACGCACCAACCTTTGGACATACGCAGGTTATGCCGATGGAGCTAAAGGCTGGAAAAACGAAGCTGATGTAAATTACAACGGTTGGCAGGTAGGCTTAGGTCTTCTCCATAAGTTCTAAGTTATTCATTGTCAGAGCTATTGGCGCGAAAGAAAATCCATGTCTTTCGCGCTTTTTCGATACCCGACTGCTGCGAAGATAAAAAGGCCTCCCGAAGGAGGCCGATGACTAATCAGAGATCAGGTCAGATTAGAAAGCGTGGCGAAGGCCAAGGTAAACCTGGTAGCCGTTGTAAGCAACGTCTTCGACTTCCTTCCATTCTTTACCGGAGTCAGCGTAGCCGGCATAAGCCTTAACAGCTGTTCTCTTGGAGAGCGGGTATTCGTAAGCAGCACCGATTGTCCAGGCACGAACGTCGCCATCAACCGCAACTTCATTAGCACCAACTTTCTTCGCATAGTCTTTACCAAAGACGTAACGAGCACCTAACATGGCCTTACCACCAGCAACTTGAGCAGAGGCAGACAGGCCGAACATATGAGTTCTACGTCCATTGTTCTGGTGTGCGAACTGATAAGCAAACATCGGAGTCCAAGAGCCAAGGTTATATTCCAAACCGTAGTTAATTACATAAATAGGTTTCTTGGCAGCTTCTCCAGCGGCCAATTCTGTTTTTGCCCATGTCTTATAAGCCTCTTTGTTAGCGTCGACTTTAGCCCATGCCTTGTAGTCTTCGGCAGCGACACCCGCGACGGCCAGTGCATATTCTTGTTGAGTCATGATATCGCCAGCAGTCTTAGCATCTGTAGCAGTACCTTTGTTATCAGCTGCTTCAAAAATCAAGCTGGACTTGATTGCGTTAGCCTGGTACTTAATACCAATACCATAGTAGTGGTTGTTGTCAGACCATTTTTCAGAATCGCTTGTCAGGCCGTTGGAGTACATCACATGACCGGTGAAGCCATTGAAAGAGGGGGTGGCATAAGACAGGACATTGTCCATACGGCTGAAGTTATTGGCAATTGCACTCTGCCAGGAAGAAGCACCGTAGGAAGTGCCGAAGGCCCAACCAGTCAGAATAGCCTGAGTCTGAGCGAAGGAAAGAGCGCCTGTACGGCCGAAACCGAAGGAGCCGAAGCCGCCTTTAACATACAGGAAAGATTCACGGTTGAAAGCTTTTCCGGATGTAGCTTCATTGCCGTTGTCAGCGTTGAAACCCTGTTCAAGAACGAAACCGGCGCTGTAACCGTTGCCGAGATCTTCAACACCCTTGATGCCCCAGCGGGAGCCCTGGCCGAAACCGGAGTTCAGTTCGACTTTGTTGTCGCCGTGTTTAGCTTTCTGGACGATCACACCTTCTTCAATGATACCGTAGAGAGTGACGTTAGAAGCCGCAAAAGCCAGAGAGGAGAATGCGCCAAGAACGCCCATGGCGATAAGTGTTTTTTTCATTTGAGTAGTACTCCAATTGAAGTTGTAAAACTTGCAGAAAGTTCAAATTCCTAGCAACAATTGAAGCTCAAATGACAAAGGCCTCCCGAGGGAGGCCAAATAAAAACTGGAAATTAACTATTAGAAGTTATGAACTAGACCGAGACCAACAGCATATCCATTATGGACCAGGTTTGCATCCGCTTCCTTAGAGGTCTTCCAGAGTTTGCTGCCGTGTGTGTAACCAGCATAGCCATAAGCAAAGGTGCGTTTGCTGAGCGGGTATTGGTAAGCAGCGTTCAAGCTCCAGCCGCGGTATTTATCTTCTTCGCCGGCAGCTTTAGACTCGTCCTTGCCAAAGATCATCTTGCCGCCAAGTTTGGCTGTACCGCCGAAAGCTGGAATGGCACCACTGATACCGAAGGCGTGCTGTTTGTAAACGTCATCGGACCAAGCATACTGATAAATGCCGGAAAGGGTTGCTACGCCAAAATTGTAGTTTCCGCCAGCGGTGATGCTATAAGCGTCGTGTTCATAGTCTTTAGCTTTGACAACGTCTTCGCCCTTAGCGTCCGTGGCTTCAAAAATCATACTTCCAGTAAAGGCACCGTACGCGCCTTTAACACCTAAGCCATAATAATGATGGTTCTCAGACCATTTGCTGTCATCTTCCTGGGTACCGTTGGAGTACATGACATGAACCGTCATGCCAGCGAACGACGGAGATACATAAGAAATAGCGTTATTGATACGACCATTGCCTTTAGCATATTTTGTCCAAGATCCTGTTTCTTCATAAGAGGTTCCGAATTGCCATCCAGTAAGAATTGTCTGAGAACCAGCTCCAGAAGCAAGGCTTCCGAATCTACCAAAGCTCAGGCTACCAAAAGAGCCAGCTACGTAAAGACGGGACTCACGATTGAAAGTTCCCTCTTCACCGTCCTCTGTGGACCAACCATTAGCTGTCATACCGTCGTCTAAGTTGAAGCCTTGTTCGAGCTGGAAACCAACTGTATAGCCATTGCCAAGCTCTTCAACACCCTTAAGACCCCAACGGGAACCAGAGTTAAATCCGCTCTTAGCCTGAACCGTTGTGTCAGCTTTCTTAGCTTTAGAAACGAGAACACCGCCGTCCATTACGCCGTAAAGCGTAACGTTAGAAGCAGCAAATGCAATGCCGGATGTGGCCATTACAGCAGCAGCGATAAGTGTTTTTTCATTTGAGTAGTACTCCAATTGAAGTTGTTAACTTGCAGAAAGTTCAAATTCCTAGCAACAATCGAAGTTCAAATGAAAAAAGCCTCCCGAAGGAGGCCGAAACTCAAACTAATCTACCTAATTGATTAGAATTTGTGGACTAAGCCTGTGCCAACAGACC
>ERZ1694706.695-NODE-695-length-13009-cov-7.174155_pt1 | contig 13009 bp, 9 predicted proteins | sample MGYA00581716_ERZ1694706 | MGnify/ENA primary metagenome ERZ1694706 (study PRJEB42213, sample SAMN07424529) | human gut metagenome | biome: ENVO:00009003; feature: ENVO:2100002; material: ENVO:00002003 | host: Homo sapiens | place: USA | collected 2014 ... | reverse complement strand
ATATTACTTGTAATATCGGTTATTTATATAAATATTAAAAATGCAAAAAGCTTTAAAATAACAAATCCGATATGTATTGCGGCAGTAGGTTTAACACTTGGTTTTATCGCGTCATTTTTAGGTGTCGGCGGCGGACCGATAAATGTAGCATTTGTCGTTTTATTTTTTTCAATGACTGTTAAGGAAGCTGCTATTTACAGCGTCGGCACAATATTTTTCAGCCAGCTTTCAAAATTGATAACTTTAGGCGTCACCCATACAATTCCAAAATGCAGTATACTTACTCTCGCAGTAGCAATAATCTGTGCGGTTGCAGGCGGCATATTGGGTGCAAAAATGAATAAAAAAGGCAACGAAAAAGTTATTAAAACAATTTTTACAATAGTGGTAGCTTTAATTGCGTTGGTTAATTTTTACAATGCAATTGTAGGTTTTACAGCCTAAAATAAAGGGGAAAATTTATGGGAAAGAAAAACATTATCTTCTACTTTTCCGACCAACAGCGTTGGGACACGGTAAATGAAGAAGTAACGCCTAACCTTTGCGAGCTTGCAAAGGAAGGGATCAAGTACGAAAACAACTTCACCTGCCAGCCCGTTTGCGGACCGGCAAGGGCATGCCTGCAAACAGGTGTTTACGCTACACAATGCGGTTGTTATTGGAATGGAATTCCACTTCCAAGTGACATTCCGCCGCTTGCCCATTACTTTAATGAAGCAGGATATGAAACTGCTTATATCGGCAAATGGCATTTAGCGTCAAACAGATTACCGGGTATAGGACTGCACTGTGAAAGCACCGCAATACCTAAAAACAAGCAGGGTGAATACCAATACTTCAGGGGCGCGGATGTGCTGGAATTTACATCGCACGGTTATGACGGATATGTATTTGACGGCGACGGAAACAAAATTGATTTTAAAGGTTACAGGGCCGACTGCATAAATGATTTTGCCTTAGAATTTCTTGATAAAAGAGATAAGGATAAACCATTTTTTATGTTTGTAAGCCAATTAGAGCCGCATCATCAAAACGACCACCATACATACGAGGGCTACAAACCTACCATAGAAAAATATAAAGATTATCCTTTACCTGATGATTTGACATTTTTAAAAGGCGATTATAAGAAAATGTATCCCGATTATATTTCGGCTATTAACAGGCTTGATTACAATGTAGGCAGGCTTGTTGATAAGCTCAAAGAACTTGGAATATATGATGATACAATTATAGTTTATACTTCCGACCACGGAAGCCATTTCAAAACAAGAAATCCCGAGTATAAAAGAAGCTGCCACGAAAGTGCAACGCACACACCTTTGATTATAAAAGGCGGAAAATTCACAGGCGGAAAAAAAGAAGCAAGATTATCATCGCTTATTGACTTGCCGCCTACTCTTCTTTCCATGGCAGGAATACAGATTCCAAGTACATATATGGGTGTTGACTTGGCTGAACAAATTGATAATCCCGACAAAAAGCGTGACTGTGTATTTATGCAAATCAGCGAAGCATCAAATTCACGCGCAATAAGAACCGAGCGTTTTAAATATGAAGTTCGCGATATTGCTGTTACGGGATACGCACACCATCGAGCAAAGGTTTATTTTGAAAATTATTTATACGATTTGAAAAAAGACCCTAATGAAAAATACAACCTTATCAAAGACCCAAGATACAGACATATAAGGCAGGAGCTTAAATACTTATTATTAAAGCAAATGCAAAATGCACAGGAAGAAGCGCCGGTAATTTTTCCGGCTGTAATTAAAAGGAGAAAATAATGGCTGAAACAAAAAAATACTTAACCATGAAAGAACGCATCTGCTTTACAGTAGGCGCATTTGGCCGCTCGGGAATATACACACTTATGTCAATGTTTACACTTGTGTTTTTCCAAAACGGCGCAGGACTCACATTAAAGCAAGGCACTACAATAATTCTTATCGGGCGTATATTTGATGCATTAAATGACCCTGTAATGGGTATGATTGTTGACAGAACAAAATCAAAATGGGGCAAGATGAGACCTTACTTATTATTTGCACCTATTCCTATTGCGATTACAACAATTGCACTTTTTTCCGCTCCGTTTAAAGAGGGTTCAACAGCGGCATTTATTTGGGCACTTGTTACATACATTCTTTGGGGCGTGGCATTCACAATTCAGGATGTACCGTTTTGGGGACTTTCATCAGTAATAACCCCGCTTGAAAGTGAAAGAACTTCATTTATTTCAACAGCCCGTTTAGGCTCAACTTTCGGCGGTATACTCCCTGCCCTTCTTGTTCCTATTCTTTATCAAAGCAATATGGGATATACAAAAGGCTTCTTTTTAAGCGGTGTGATATTTGCACTTCTCGGTTGCGGACTTTCAATTCTTATCTTCTTCGTTTCAAAAGAAAGAGTTCCTAAAATGGACCACACACCTTCATTTAAAGAAACATTTGTGGTTCTCGGCAAAAACAAACTTCTTATCATTGTAATTTTTGCAGCAATTTTGGGCTCAACTATGGTAACAGCAAACCAATGTGCGGATTACATCGGTAATTATATCATCATTCAAAACTACACAGATTTCACTCAAATTTTCCAAGATTTCTTGCCGGGTGCGCAAACCACACTTATACCTAATGTTGATGCGGCTGCCGCTTACGATTTCTGGATTCCGCGCGGTACAATTGTAACTACTCTTACAGTTGCAATAGGTGTGGGTATGGTTCCTGCAATGGCTATTTTCCCAATGCTCAGAAAGAAATTATCGCTCAAGCAAATTTACATAGGTTCAGCTATATTCGGACTTGTTGTTCATGCACTTTGCTATGTTGTAATGGCACACGATGTTACAAAAGCTAACATTTATGTACTTTGGATATTCCTTTTCCTTATGGGACTCCCTCTCGGTATTTACAATGTTATCACCTATGCGCTTATTGCCGATTCTGTTGATTACCTTGAATGGAAAACAGGTGAAAGGCAGGAGGGTGTTTGCTTTGCATTCCAAACTTTCCTTTCAAAAGTAAATGCGGCAGTTGCAACATTTGTATTCGGTCAAATTCTTGACAGAACAGACTTTAAAGCTGTTGATAAATCGCTTGTTGATACAGCCGGCAGGCAAATCTTCTTTGAGCAATCAGTCAACACTCAAAAAATGCTTTTGGCACTTGTAACAATTGTACCTGCTATCGGTTTTCTTCTTACAATTATTCCGATGTTCTTTAACAACTACACAGGCAAGGTAAAAGAACAGGCACAAAAAGAACTTGAAAAAAAGCGTGAAAAACTTATGTCTGACACAGAAAATTAAACAGCAAAGTAAAATGCAGTTCGCACAAGCGAACTGCATTTTTTATTTGTTTCACTTTATAATCTTGCGATTAAGTTTTAATATCAATATTCTTTTTACACTTTCGTCAATTTGTTTTTCTTTGATTTTTCCGTCTTTTACAGCTTTTAAAACAGCGGGATATTGAATCTTGTAATTATTGGCACACAGCATATCGTTTCCTGCCAAAACACTTTTTATTGCTGCCTCGCCCTTGTCTCCGCCTACAAAATCAACAACTCCGTTCATACCTAAACCATCGGTAATAATAACTCCGTCATAGTTCATTTCATTTCTAATGTACTTATGCACTTTTTTAGAAAGAGATGCAGGGTGCTTTTTATCAAACGCATCAACAATATTGTGGCTTACCATAATCATATCCGCACCCGCTTTAATTCCGGCCTTAAACGGAAGAAGATCGCGCGATTTGAATGTACTCAGTTTTCTTTTATCACGGATTATTTGCGAATGAGTATCACCGTTATTACCATAACCTGGAAAATGCTTTAATGTGCTTACAAGGTTATTTTTACCCATTTCTTTTATAACTGTTTTAATATATTTACTGTTTTTCTTTGCGGAAGTTGAAAAAGTACGATAGTAAATATAATCGCTTTTGCTGTAAGGTGTATCGGCAACAGGAGCTAAATTTGTATTTATACCAAGATCCAATAATAACTTTGCCTTAGATTTTGTATCTTTTCTGATATTTGAAAGTCCACCTTTTTTGTTAAGCTTTTGCGGTGATAAAAACGGTGATTTCCTGTACTGCTTATATATTGATACTCTGTTAACAGTGCCGCCCTCTTCATCAACAGCTATAAGCATATTTAATTTTGAAGCTTTTTGATAAGCTTTGATTTGGCTTTGCTTTTTCTTATACGAATTGTTTTTAAAATTATTTGCAAATAATAAGTAACCGCCGAATTGATACTTCTTTTGAATAGCTGTCGCCTTTTCGCTCGGCATATACACCATAAACATTTGTGCAACTTTTTCTTCCAAAGTCATTGAAGATAATATTTCTTCTGCCCTTTCTTCAACGGTTCTAACTTCAATTTCCTGCACTGCGGTATCATCAAGCGCAAATGAAATACAAGGAAAAGAAAAAGAGATAACAATTGCCAATAACACAGCTAAAATATTTCTGTAAGCTTTCATATAATCATCCTTAATAATTGATAAAACAATTATACCTTTTTAGATTATAAAATGCAATATAACTTTAGTGCGCTAATGTGCTACCGCGTTGGCTTGTTAACTTCATATAAATGTGTTATACTAACCATATTATACTATTTTGATAGGAGTAAATTATGGAAGAAAAAAAGAGAGGTAGCTTTTCAGGTACTGTCGGCTTTGTTCTTGCTGCGGCAGGAAGTGCTGTTGGACTTGGAAACATTTGGCGATTTCCGTACTTGGCGGCAAAAGATAACGGAGGCTTATTTATTTTTTGCTACTTAATTTTAGTTGTAACATTCGGATTTACACTTCTGATAACTGAAATTGCAATAGGTAGAAAAACAAAGCAAAGCCCGCTGACCGCATATGGAAAAATAAACAAGAAATTCGGATTTTTAGGTTCAATTGCAACACTTGTACCAATAATCATATTGCCATATTACTGTGCAATCGGCGGATGGGTATGCAAATACTTTTTTGATTTTGTAACTGGTAAAAGCGCGCTTGCAGCGGCAGACGGATATTTCACAAACTTTATATCGGGAAAAGCTGAACCTATTATTTGGTTTTTAATTTTCCTTGCCGCAACTGCCGGTGTAGTTCTCGGAGGTGTTGATAAGGGAATTGAAAAAATGGGCAAAATACTTATGCCGATACTAATTGTTCTTATTATCGGCATTTCGATTTTCTCAATCACATTAAGCTATACAGATGAAGCAACCGGCGTTACCAGAACAGGTCTTCAGGGCTTAAAGTTATATTTAATACCAAACTTTAAAGGTGTAACATTAAAGCAATTTTTCTTGGTAATTATGGATGCTATGGGGCAACTGTTTTACTCAATCAGTGTTGCTATGGGTATTATGGTAGCTTATGGTTCTTATGTCCCTGATAAAACAAACATAAACAAATCAATCAACCATATTGAATTTTTTGACACCCTTGTAGCAATCCTTGCAGGACTTATGATTGTACCGGCAGTATTTGTATTTGCTGGAACCGAAGGAATGAGTGCCGGCCCGGGACTTATGTTTATTTCCTTGCCTAAAGTATTTAACCAAATGGGCAAAATCGGCATAGCTGTGGGTATACTGTTCTTCTTAATGGTAATATTTGCGGCTGTATCGTCCTCTGTATCGGTCATGGAAGCCGTTGTGGCAAGTATTATGGACAAGTTCAAGCTTGACAGAAAAAAGAGCGCAATAATCGTTACAGCGTATGCAGTCATATTCGGAATAATTGTATGCCTTGGCTATAATGTATTCTACTTTGAGCTTAAACTTCCTAACGGCTCAGTAGGTCAAATTCTTGATGTATTCGATTATTTCAGCAATAATATTTTAATGCCTATTGTTGCAATACTCACCTGTGTTCTTATCGGCTGGGTTGCAAAACCGAAAACAATTATTGACGAAGTTACGAAAAACGGAGAAAAATTCGGCAGAAAGTTTATTTATATAGCTATGGTAAAAGTTATTGCACCTGTTCTTTTGGTTGTTCTTTTGCTTCAAGCTCTGGGTGTATTTTAAAATTGCACAAAAAAGTGTAATAATTTCAATGTAATAAAATTTAGGAAAGTGTTTATTTTAAGCACTTTCCTTTTTTATTGCGACTGTTTTAAAACAAGTAATTTTCATATAAATTCAACATAAATTTAGATAAGATATTGCATTTTTATTTGATAGTGTTAATATAATTTATAGGGTGAGTAGTCGCTCACATGTAAAGAATTCTATAAAAAGGGGTAATCAAAATGAACGAATATATTGAAAATGTAATTAAAACAGTTGAAAAAAGAGATAATGCAAAACCCGAATACATACAGTGCGTAAAGGAAGTATTTCGTTCACTCGAAAAAGTGATTGAGCAGCATCCGGAATATGTTGAAGACGATTTATTAACACGAATGGCTGAACCTGACAGGCTTATTACTTTCAGAGTTGCTTGGGTTGATGATGCGGGAAAAACTCAAATCAACAGAGGTTACCGTGTACAATTTAATTCAAGTATCGGCCCATACAAAGGCGGATTACGCTTTCACCCGAGTGTAAACAGTTCAATTATGTACTTTCTCGGCTTTGAGCAAACATTTAAAAACTCACTCACCGGTTTACCTATGGGCGGTGCAAAAGGCGGCTCAGACTTTGACCCAAGAGGAAAAAGCAAGGGCGAGATTATGAGATTTTGCCAAGCGTTTATGACTGAACTTTACCGTCACATTGGCCCTAATGTTGATGTACCGGCCGGTGATATAGGCGTAGGAGCAAGGGAAATAGGCTTTTTATTCGGCCAATACAAAAGAATATCCGATGCATTTGAAAACGGCGTTATAACGGGCAAGGGCTTATCTTACGGCGGTTCACTTATCAGACCCGAAGCAACAGGCTACGGAGCAGTATATTACCTTTGCGAAGTTCTTAAACACGAAGAAGATAAATTAAAAGGAAAAACAGTTGCTGTATCAGGTTTTGGCAATGTAGCTTGGGGTGCTTGCAAAAAACTTGCCGAACTCGGTGCTATTCCTGTTACAATTTCAGGCCCTGACGGATATATTTACGATAAAGACGGAATTATTACAGAAGAAAAAATCAATTATCTTCTTGAAATGCGTGCATCAGGCAGAGACAGATGCGAGGATTACGCTGACAAATTCGGTGTTCCGTTTTATAAAGGTGAAAAACCGTGGGGTATAAAAGTTGATATTGCCATGCCTTGCGCTACACAAAACGAAATCGGAATTAAAGAAGCAAAACAGATAATTGCAAACGGTACAAAATACTATATTGAAGTTGCCAATATGCCAACAACAGAGGAAGCATTAAACTTCCTTATAGATAGAAAGGAAGTAATTGTAGCTCCGTCTAAAGCTGTTAATGCAGGCGGTGTATGTGTATCAGGCCTTGAAATGAGCCAAAATAGCCAAAGGCTTTCCTGGACTGCCGAAGAAGTTGACGAAAAACTTCACAATGCTATGATTAACATTCACAAACATTCTGTTGAAGCAGCAGAGAAGTACGGACTCGGCTACGACCTGGTTGCAGGGGCAAACATTGCCGGATTTGAAAAAGTTGCAGAAGCAATGATGGCACAAGGTATTTATTGATATAAAAAGCATAAAAAACGGTGTGTAGAAAATAATTTCTACACACCGTTTTGTTTTTATCAGTCTGCCTTGCAAGCGTCAAGTGCTTTTGTAATAGCTTCTTTATCCATATTTTGACCTATAAATACAATCTTGTTTACCCTATCTCCATATTCATCATCCCATGCATTTGCAATATCAGGATTCATTGCAAGAATTTGCTCTTGTTGATGCTTTGGCATACACGCAATCCATTTGCCATCATCGGTGGCTGTTTTTTGCTTACCGCTCTGTTCAAAAATATATGCTGTTTGCGGGTCATTCTTAATCCAAAACAAACCCTTGGCTCTAATAACCTCTTTAGGATAATGAGCAAAAACAAAATTTTCAAATTTCTTTTGGTCAAGTGGAGGAAGTGACTCGTAAACAAAAGTACCTATTCCATATTCTTCGCTTTCGCCCTCTTCTTCATCCTCTTCTTCGCCTTCCATAGCTTTAAGCCAGCCCGGTGAATTTAAAATTTTCTCATAATCAAAACTTTCGGTTGAAAGAATGTCAGAAACAGGAACATCACCGAATGAGGTTTCAATGATTTTAGCCTCTGGCTGTAAAGTTTTAATTACTTTAAGCACCTTTGCTTTATCCTCATCGTTTATTTGATCAATTTTATTAAGAACAATTGTTGTACAATATTCAATCTGCTCAACGAGAAGATTTTCAATATCATCTTCATCCTTATCTTCTTTAAGAAGTGCATCGCCTGAAAGAAATTCATCAACCATTCTTAAAGAGTCAACTACTGTTACAATATTATCAAGATAGCAAACTGCCGGCAATTCACTTCTTGGGTCGGTACCGTCAAGCATACATATAGAACCTGCAATCGGACCAGGTTCACAAATACCGCTTGCTTCAATAAGGATATAATCGAACCTGCCGCTTGTAGCAAGCTGAATAATTTGCTTCATAAGGTCAACCTTTAATGTACAGCAAATACATCCGTTTGAAAGCGGAACAAGATTTTCATCCTTTTGGGTTACATTGCCGCCTTTAGCAATAAGTGACGCATCAATATTTACTTCACCGATATCATTAACTATAACCGCCACTTTGTATCCCTCTTGATTTGCAAGCACATGATTAAGAAGTGTCGTTTTACCCGCACCGAGATAGCCGGTTAAAAGAGTAACCGGAATTTGTTTTTTCTTATTTACCATTTTAAACATCTCCTTTATTTACCGCTTTATTGTACCACCCGTGTCAAGTGAATTCTATCATATTTTGTTAACAAAAAAACAGCTTTGAAATATCAAAGCTGTCATTCATCATCAACATCATTTTCAATATCAATTTCGCGCTTATTTCGTTTACTTTTAAATTTATCAAAAAGTTTCTTGATACCGAGTGTTATTGCAATACACAATGGAAAATAAGGAGTAAACGGCCCAGCCCAAAAAACAAGATAGGTGCTTGCCACGCCCATTGCCCATTTAGATTTAAACAAAAAATATAAAAGATAGCCGCCCCATACCGGAGTGTACATAACAATAACAACAATTATAAATAAAACAAGCGTGTGCCAATCTTTACACTCATTCCACACCCATTTACAAAAATTGATAAATTTATTTATTATTTTTTCAAATATCTTTTTCGTAATTATAACCTCACACTTTTTATAGTATTTCAAGAATAGCATGAAATAACACAAAAGTCAACATTAGTATTCATACTTAACAAGGGAAAAGACCAATCACAATGTGATTGGTCTTTGGTGGCTCATCGGGGAATCGAACCCCGGACACCTTGATTAAAAGTCAAGTGCTCTGCCATCTGAGCTAATGAACCGTGTTCACCCTGTTGTCAGGGTGTTGGCTGGGGAGGCGGGATTCGAACCCACGCATGACGGAGTCAAAGTCCGTTGCCTTACCGCTTGGCTACACCCCAATGTTGGGATAATTTATAATAAATAAGTGGGGTGGGATATCGGATTCGAACCGATGACCTCCAGTGCCACAAACTGGCGCTCTAACCAACTGAACTAATCCCACCATATATGTAAAAGCACTTTCGTGCTGTTACTGCACAATAAGTTGGCGCGCTGAGAGGGACTCGAACCCCCGACCTACTGCTTAGAAGGCAGTTGCTCTATCCAGCTGAGCTATCAGCGCATTGGAGCGGGTGATGGGAATCGAACCCACACGACCAGCTTGGAAGGCTGGGATTCTACCATTGAACTACACCCGCGTTACAACGCTCATTATTATACATAACGAGCGATGAAATGTCAAGTCTTTTTTGTAATTTAATTTATTTTAATTTTTATTTCGTCATTTTGAGTTGAAATTGCAAGTGTTTTAATATCTTCATCTTGGTTGAAAACTATTGCATTTGCAAGCTTTTCTTCAACATCACGCCTTACACAATCGCGAAGTCCCCTTGCATTTTTCTTGGAGCCAAATGCTTTTTTTGCAAGATAAACAGGAACACTTTCGTCATAAGTCATAGTAATAGCTTTATCCTTAAGGCTTTCAACAAGTTCATCAAGCATAAGTTTTGCAATCTTTTCAAAATTATCGTGAGTAAGTTGGTTGAAAATAACAACCTCATCTACCCTACCCAAAAATTCAGGGCGAAGAAAACGCTCAAGAGCTTTCATTGTAACTTCTGCGTTAATATCATTTGCTGTTTTATTAAAGCCTAATGACGCAGAATCAGTTGAGCCGGCATTAGAAGTCATAATAATAATTGTATTTTCAAAATTAACATTTCTTCCCTGTGCATCGGTAATTCTGCCCTCATCAAGAATTTGAAGAAGAATGTTAAGAACATCTTTATGTGCTTTTTCAATTTCATCAAAAAGAATAATGCTGTAAGGCTTGCGTCTCACTTTTTCAGTAAGTTGGCCTGCATCATCATATCCCACATAACCCGGAGGCGAACCGATAATACGCGATACGCTGAATTTTTCCATAAATTCGCTCATATCAAGGCGAATGAGATTATCAGGACTGTCAAAAAGACTGTCTGCAAGTCTTTTTACAAGTTCGGTTTTGCCGACACCGGTAGGACCTACAAAAATAAATGACTGCGGTCTTTTTTTCGGGCTGATGTTTACTCTGCCCCTGCGTACAGCATTGGCAACCTTTTCTATTGCAACATCCTGACCGATGATATGCTCTTTTAATTCATTTTCAAGATTTGCAAGCTTTTTAACATCATTTTGCTCAATTTTAGTAGCCGGAATTCCGGTCCAAAGTGAAATAACTTTAGCTAAATCAGCCTCTAAAACTTGATTATCGGCTGCTTTTTCCTTGAGTTCGGCCAACTTCTCATCAAGCTGCAAAACTTCGCTCTTAAGCTTTGTAACAAGCTCATAATCTATTTCTTCATTGTCTTCAGGATTAGAAAGATTATCTATATTTGTTTCTAATAGATTTTTGCGTTCAAGTGCCATCTGGTATTGGCTGATAGCAGGATTGCGCAAATTCGCACTTGTACAGCTTTCATCAAGCAAATCAATAGCTTTATCAGGAAGATACCTGTCGGTCACATATCTTTCCGACATAGTAACAGCCTTATAGACTAATGAATCGGAAATCTGAACCTTGTGGTAATCTTCATAATAGCCTTTAATTCCTACAAGCATTTTATATGCATCGTCAATAGAAGGTTCTTCAACTTTAATAGGCTGAAATCTTCTTTCAAGCGCTGCATCTTTTTCTATATATTTTCTGTATTCATTAAAAGTTGTTGCACCGATAACCTGAATTTCACCGCGTGAAAGTGCCGGTTTAAGAATATTTGCGGCATTCATAGTTCCCTCTGAATCGCCTGTGCCTACAAGATTATGCACTTCATCAATAAATAAAATTATATTGCCCTCGTGCTTAACTTCATCAACAAGACCTTTAATTCTGCCTTCAAACTGGCCCCTAAATTGCGTACCGGCAACAAGTGCAGTAAGGTCAAGAAGATAAATTTCTTTATCTGCGAGACGAGCAGGAACTTCACCCTTTGCAATCTTAATAGCAAGGCCCTCGGCAATAGCTGTTTTACCTACACCCGGTTCACCGATAAGGCAAGGGTTATTTTTAGTTCTTCTGCAAAGGATTTGAATCGCACGGGAAATTTCATTTTCACGGCCGATTATATTATCTATTTTGCCCTGTTTTGCACGGTCAGTAAGATTGGTACAATAAGTATTAAGGAACTTTCTTGAATCATCCTTACCGTTTTTCTTTCCTCTTTTACGCTTTTTACCGCTTGAATCATTAACTTGATTTGCAAGTTCATCTTTATCAACTTCATCATTAGTTGAAAGCGCACCGTTAATTAAATCGGAAAAAGGCATAGTTTGGGCGCCGTCAAAATTCTCGGGATTAAACATTTCACCCAAGCTATCCATATCGAAATCGCCCATATTTTCCATAAGGTTTGCCATTTGCTCTGATGCAGCTTCAATTTCTTCATCGGAAATGCCAAGCTTATCAATCATTTGATTGATAGAGCCTATATTGAGTTCCCTTGCGCATTTAATGCAAAGTCCTTCCGGTGTAACCTTATCATTTTCCATTTTTTGAATAAACACAACCGCAGGTCTTTCACCGCAGCGTGAACACATTTGTTGTTTCATTGAATCACCTCGTGTTAGGCAGTTGATTATTTTTCAGAAGAATTGCTCTGTTTTTTATTTTCCTTAAGTTGACGAATAAAGCCCGGTGCATAACCAAAAAGAGATGCAAAAGCAAGAATTGCGGAAATAATAACCATAATCATAATAACGGTATTATTAAGTTCCAAGCCTTTAAACAAATCTATTGAAAGAAGTGCGCCGTTAGGACCTATTGCAATAATGGTAATCATAAAGGTATAAAATACAACAGTTGCAAGTTTGCCCCACACTTCGGCAGCAACAGGGCGCATACCTTTAGCCATAAGTATACCGGCGCATATAACCATAAGCAATTCCTTAAATATAAAAAGGAATAATATATATTTAAGCGGACCATCCCAAAACTTAACAAGTAATATAATAACAATAGCTATCTGTGACAGTTTATCTGCAATAGGGTCAAGAATTTTGCCGAGATTTGACACCATATTGAATTTTCTTGCAATTTTGCCATCAAACACATCTGTTAGTGCTGCCACAATCATAGTTATAAATGCAGCTATGTACTGCTCTTTAACAAAAAGAACCGTGAATACAGGTATAAGTGCAATTCTGATAAAGCAAAGCCAGTTAGGAATTGTATTCCAATTTTCAAAAAGGTCTTTTACATTTTCATTAAACTTACTCATAGTTTAACCTCCTTATATTAAAGGGTTGAATTTATTTATAAAATCAATAATCACACTGCCCTTAAGCCTGTCTCTTATACACATCTCCGAGCCCACGAGACCGGAGCCTA
>ERZ1694706.690-NODE-690-length-13067-cov-15.340455_pt1 | contig 13067 bp, 8 predicted proteins | sample MGYA00581716_ERZ1694706 | MGnify/ENA primary metagenome ERZ1694706 (study PRJEB42213, sample SAMN07424529) | human gut metagenome | biome: ENVO:00009003; feature: ENVO:2100002; material: ENVO:00002003 | host: Homo sapiens | place: USA | collected 2014 ... | reverse complement strand
CTTCGCCCTTGATCCACACCTTACCGGAGGTATGGGCACGCAGGCCGAAGATGCCTTCCATCAGCTCGGTGCGCTGTGCGCCCACCAGACCGGCCACGCCCAGGATCTCGCCTTTTTTGATCTCGAAGCTGCAGTGGCGGAAGGAGCGCGGATGGATGGATGTAAAGTCCTCCACCTTCATCATCACCTCGTCCGAGGGATGGTTCTCCAGCGGGGGATACAGGTTCGACAGCTCACGGCCGACCATCTTTGCAATGATCTGCTCCTTGGTCATGTTGGCAACGTCCCACTTACCGATGTACTGGCCATCGCGCATGATGGTGACTTCGTCCGCGATCACCTTGATCTCGTCCATCTTGTGGCTGATATAGACCAGTGCCACGCCCAGAGCCTTCAGCTCGCGCATGATGCGGAACAGCGACTCAACTTCGTTTGCGGTCAGCGAGGAAGTGGGCTCGTCCAGGATCAGCACCTTGCAGTTTGCGGAAACAGCCTTTGCAATTTCCACCATCTGCATCTGTGCGATGCTCAGAGAGCCAAGCTTTGCACGGGGATTGATCTCCAGCTTCAGCTTTTTCAGCAGCTCCTCCGTATCCTTGTACATTTTGGCGTGATCCACCACCGTAACAGGGCCGTACTTTTTGGTGGGGTAGCGGCCCAGCCAGATGTTCTCGGCCACAGTACGTGCCGGGATCGGCTGCAGTTCCTGATGCACCATGGCAATGCCGCGGTTCAGTGCATCCAGAGGGGTGGTGATGGTAACTTTTTCGCCCTCGTATTCAATTTCGCCCTCGTCCATCTTGTAAATGCCAAACATGCATTTCATCAGGGTGGACTTACCGGCGCCGTTTTCACCCATCAGCGCCATGACCTTACCGGGGCGAAGCTCCAACTGGGCGTGATCCAGCGCTTTGACGCCGGGGAAGGTCTTGACCACGCCTTTCATTACCAGACGGTATTCTGACATTCCGCAGAGCCTCCTTGTCGTTTATCATCGGGCCGCAGAAAAACCTTTTTTCAAAACAAGGCGCGTGCGCGGAGAATATTTCTCGCACGCACGCGCTTTATAGCTTTGCTCAAGCCGTCAAGGTCCACTGCGCACCTTGCATTGTTTCAGGAAAACTTTGGTCTTACTTCACGTACTCGGAAGCGTTGTCCTTGGTCACCTTCACATAGTCGACCCAGTAGTACTGCTCGACCTTGGAGCCTTCAACGTACAGCTTGGTAGCCTCAGCAGCTGCGGTAGCCTGACCCACGTCGTCGTTCAGCACGGTACCGGTCATGTTGCCATCCAGAACGTCCTGAACAGCCTCAGCCAGTGCATCGACACCAACCAGATAGATGTCCTTGCCGACGGTGCGGCTAGCCTGCTGGATGGACTGCAGAGCGCCCAGTGCCATTGCGTCGTTGTTGCAGAAGACGACTTCGATCTTATCGCCGTACTGAGACAGAGCGTTTGCAACGTCCTGCTGAGCGGTGGTCTGATCCCAGTTGTCCAGGTACTCGTACAGGCACTCAACTTCCTTGCCGGCATCGGTCAGAGCCTTGATGGAGTACTCGGTGCGGTACTGAGCATCGATGTTCTCGGGGTCGCCCTTGCACATGATGTAGGTGATCTTGCCGTCGCCGTTGATATCGCCCTGGGTCTCGGTCTCCAGGATCAGCTCGCCCTGATAAGTACCGGACTGACGTGCGTCAGCACCAACGTAGCAGCACTTGCCCTTGTAGGAATCCAGCACGCTGTCCTCGGGCTGACGGTTGATGAACACGATGGGAGTGCCGGAGGGAGAAACGGTGTCAACGATGGTCTGAGCGGAAGTGGTCTGGACGGGGTTGATGATCAGCACGTCCACGCCCTGCTGCAGGAAGGTGTTGATCTGCTCGGTCTGGGTGTTCTGGTCGTTCTTGCCGTCCATGATGGTGACGGAGTAGCCCATGTCCTTCAGGTACTCTTCCAGATCGGAGCGGTACAGGGTCATGAAGTTATCAGCAAACTGATAGATGCACACGCCGATGTTTGCGGAACCGTTGGTTGCAGCAGCGCTGGAAGCAGCAGCAGAAGATGCAGCAACAGAAGATGCAGCAGTAGAGGTGCTGGAAGAGCCGCCGCAGGCGGTCATAGCAGCAGTTGCACCAACAACAGCAGATGCCTTCAGGAAGTCACGACGCGAAATCATTTTCATAATAATGTTCTCCTTCAATTCGTATCTCAGCATTTTCACAGGAGCAATCTTGCATGCACCTGTAATTCCTGTTCGTATTATACCCTTGCAGCACCCCACTGTTCAAGAGAACAAGTTCACAAGATTGAAGGAGTTCTTTTGTGCTATTTCAACAAATGCTTTTTGGGCTCGCCAATTTCTTTTCTCGAAACATCACAATTTTTCATACATTTGCAGCCTCCCTACAAAAGCAAAAAAATTATGTCATTTTTCTCTCAAAAAGATTACAAAATGTTGCATCGTCCGGTTTTTGCAGCTTTTTTATTTCTTGTATATCTTGAAAAATATTTTCAGGAATAGTTCATCCCTGTTCTTCCGCATTTTTTCGCTTCATTTCTGAAATTTTCTGAAAATCGCCTGTCATTCCCGGTTCCTGCCGCCCGCCTTTTGCAAAGAAAATGCCCAGAAGCTTTCCTGAGCCTCCGGGCATTCCGATCCGAGTATCTTTTACAGATGCAGCAGCATCTTTGCAATGTTGAAGTAGATCAGCAGCGTGGTGGTATCCACAATGGTGGTGATCAGGGGTGAAGCCATCACGGCCGGATCCACATGCAGCTTTTCTGCCGCCACCGGCAGAATGCCGCCGATGATCTGCGAGAGCAGGATGGTGCAGATCAAAGTCAGGCACACCACCAGTGCCACCGGAGCCGCAATGCGGTCAAACACCAGCAGCTTTACAAAGTTGCATACGGCCAGCGTGCCGCCGCACAGCAAGGCCACGCGGCTCTCGCGCCACAGGATGCGGGGCAGATCGTGGGGCTGGATATCGCCCACCGCCATGCCGCGGATGATGGTGGAGGTGCTCTGGCTGCCCGCGTTGCCGCCTGCATCGGTCAGCATGGGGATGTATGCAGTCAGCACGGTCACAGCGGCCAGTGCATCCTCGTATCCGCGAATGACCAGACTGGAGAAGGTGGCGCTGATCATCAGGAACAGCAGCCACGGTGCGCGGCTCTTGTACAGGTCCCACATACTCTGCTTGAAGTAGGGCTTGTCGGAGGGGCCGATTGCGTTCATCTTTGCAATATCTTCGCTGGCCTCGTCCTGCAGGATGCTGATAGCATCGTCAATGGTCACGATGCCCACCAGCCGGTTCTCGGCGTCCACCACCGGAATAGCCAGAAAGCCGTATTTCTCGAACAGGTTGGAAACATCCTCCTGATCGGTGGTGGTGCTCACGCTGACCACATTGGAATCCATCAGGTCCTTGATAGGCTCTTCGGTGTTCTTTGCCAGCACCAGCGCCCGCAGGGACACCACGCCGATCAGCCTGCGGCTGTCATCGGTCACATAGCAGTTGTTGATGGTCTCCTTGTCAAAGCCATTCCTGCGGATGGTCTCCATAGCCTGTGCCACGGTCATGTCCGGCCGCAGCTCCATCAGCTCGGTGGTCATCACGCCGCCGGCCGAGTCCTCCGGGTACTTGAGCAGCTCGTTGATCATGCGGCGGGTGGTGGGGTCGGCCTGACCCAGAATGCGCTTGACCACGTTGGCAGGCATTTCCTCCACAAGGTCGGTGGCATCGTCCACGAACAGTTCGTCCACAACAGCCTTCAGCTCGGTATCGGTCAGGCCGTCGATCAGCTTCTGCTGGGTCTCAGGGGCCAGTTCGGTGAACACATCTGCGGCCAGATCCTTCGGGCACAGACGGAACAGCACCGGGAGCTTTTCTGCAGGCAGATCCTCAAATACCGCCGCAAGGTCGGGCGCGGGCAGAGTTTCCATCACATCCCGCAGGCTCTGGTATTTCTTGGCATCGTCCAGATTTGCCAGCATGGTCTTGAGGGTATCGATCGAGATTTCAGACATAAAAAAGCTGCCTCCTTTTCAGTGGCAGCTCTCGTTTCTTCTTTTCAGGGAACGCAAACACGCACCGTGTGCATTCACACACAGCAGGGTCTGCGCAAAGCAGAAACGGCGGCTGCCATCATATAAAGTAATCGGGGAGAAAGACTGCTGCTACTGCCAGCAGGTTCCATGACAACCACCTCGTTTTCCTGTTGTAAAAAGACACTTTTTGCCTTTTCCGCCCATTACTTTACCACTGCTTTTTTGCTGCGTCAACCCTGCTTTTTAAATTTTTCCGTTTCTTTACAAAAAGTAAAAGTGCCCGATGACATTTTTCGTATCATCAGGCACTTTTATCCTGTCAGAGCATGTCCCGGGCGGGATGGAAGGCTCTTTGCTTACAGGGTCTCTACCGTATCAAACAGTTCTTTTGCGGCTTCCACAGCATCCTTGCTGCCAAACACCACCCGCACGCCGTTTGCCATGGCGGCACCCAGCTCTGCGGCCTGCTCCTTCAGCAGTGCGGCATCCACCGCACACAGGGCCTTGCGGTCTGCCGCCATCATTTCATCAGTGATGCCGCAGAAATACCGGCGGTCCGTCTCGCGGGCCTCAGCACGCGGCTTGCGAGGGGTGTCCAGCTTGGCCACAGTACCCACAATAAAATCGTTCAGGTCTTTTTCGGTGTACTCCCGTGCTGCCAGTTCTGCCGGACCTTTTGCAAAGGTGTCGTAGCTTTCCTTTACATGGGGGTCGCGGTAGGTGTACAGGTATTCCACGCCGTCCGAGGAGAGCATTCCGGTGCCGTAAGCGCCGCCCACCTCACGGATGTTGTGCCACAGGTATTCGTAGCTCATCACGCGGGCCAGCGCCTTGCGGTCGCTGCGGCGCTCCATGGGCCATACCTGTACATCGTAGTTCACACCGCCGTCAATGATAAACGCTTCGTTCACCGGCGGTGTCAGCGGCTCCACATAGGGCTTTGCCGCAGCGCGGCCCTCGGCAGCAAAGCGGCTGTCCGGCAGCAGAGTGCGCAGCTTTGCAAGGGCATCCTCGCTGCCGTACAGGCTGACCGTCAGCTCCGCGTGCTGCAGCACCTCTGTGCGCAGGGCATCCAGCTTTTCGCCCAGTGCTGCCCAATTGCCGCGCTCCTGCACGCCGCACAAGAACTTGTAATAGCTCACACCGCTGCAGCGTTCACTCACCGCACCGTCCACCGTGTAGTGGGCACTGGCGCGGGTGGCTGCGTATACATTGCCCTGCTGGATGAACTGCTGTTCCATGTTCAACTTCTGCTGGCTCAGCACCCGTGCAAAAGCAGCTTCTGCCGCCGGGCCGGTAAGGATGGTATCATACAGCCATTCGCCGCCCAGCTCCACAGCCTTTTCCAGACTGCGTTCCAGCAGGCTCAGGCACAGGCTCAGCTTGGCATGGCAGGGTGCACCCTCCTGCCGCCCAGTCCAGATGTCCAGCTGGGTGCGGCTGTCGCCCAGCCATGTGCTGCGCAGAGTGTTCAGTTGCTGAGCGGTGTGTTCGGTGCTGTCCAGCTCGTCCAGCACATCGGTCAGCAGGTCCAGATACGGCATGTCCTCAGGCTTCACATTACCGAGGTCATAGTAGAAGTTCAGGTACAGGCTGCCTGCCGAAGGGTGATGCACCAGCTGCGCACCGGCCAGAAGTTCCCGCTCACCTGGGGCCGTCCTTGCTCCGTCGCCAAGGTCGGCAACGGTCAGCGGGTGCTCCAGCACAAGCTTGCCGTCGGTGCGGATGGGTTCGCCCTCCTCTTTTTTAGGCAGGGTGGGCACCTGCACCACCTGCACCGGAGCCGGTGCAAACAGCTCACGCAGCAGCTCATTGAACCAGCCATCGGCCATCTTTTCCCGCAGGGAAGCAAACAGCCTGTCCGTGTGCAGCAGCAGGGCGGGGTCGCCGGTGTGCAGCCAGCCGGTGGAAGCGTTGATGGCATCCAGCACGCCGTCTGGCAGGGTGCCCGGGCGCTCCAGCGATGCAAACTCTGCTGCGTTCAGCGAAGCCAACAGCAGTTCCTGCGGGATGCCCTCGGCCAGAATGCCGTCCACCGCCTTGCGCACAGCGGCAGCAAACTTGCGGGCGCTCTCCTCGGTGGCACCGCGCAGCACCAGTTCCAGCACCGGCTGCAGGGTGCTGTCGTCAAAGCCAATGTCAATATCTGCGCCCAGCTTTTCGGCCAGCAGCGCCGCCTTCAGCGGGGAGTTATTGGTGCCAAGCAGGGCATCCAGCAGGATCTCCACGCCCAGCTGCCGCTCCCGGTCTGCAAAGGCACCGGTGTACCATGCCAGAGCACACTGCACCTCGTCCGGCTCCGGGTTTTCGGTATAGTAGGGCAGTTCCACGCAGGCACCCGCCTGCTCGTGCTGCACGGTCAGCTGCGGACGGCTGGTGCCCTTGGGCATTTTGGAGAGATAATCCCTGTCCAGCAGTTCCAGCTTTTCAGCCATATCCATTTTGCCATAGAGGGTAATGCAGCAGTTGTCGGCGCTGTAGTGGCGGTGATATACCCGCTTATACTTTTCATAGGTCAGCGCCGGGATGCTGGCCGGGTCGCCGCCGGAAACAAAGCCGTAGGCCGTATCCGGGAACATGGCCCGTTCCAGTGCATTTTCCAACTGAGCATCCGGTGCAGCCAGAGCGCCCTGCATCTCGTTGTACACCACTCCGCTCACGGTGCCGTCGGCACTGCGGTGCCAGCCCTCCTGCTCAAACACGCTCTTGTCCACCATAGCCAGCGGGCAGAACACCGCGTTCAGGTAGACATCCATCAGGTTTTTGAAGTCGGTCTCATTGGGCGTAGCGAACGGGTAGACCGTCTTATCCGGGAAGGTCATCGCATTCAGGAAAGATGCCATGCTGCTTTTGAGCAGCTGCAAGAACGGCGAGGTCACCGGGTATTTTTCACTGCCTGCCAGCACCGAGTGCTCCAGAATGTGGAACACGCCGGTGTCATCGGACGGGAAGGTGCCAAAGCCGATGCCAAACGCCTTGTTGGTATCCTCATTTTCCACCAGCAGCACCGTGGCACCGCTCACATCGTGGGTAAGCACGGTCAGGGTTCCGTGCTGTTCAGGGCAGTCCTCGGTACGCACGAGGGTATAACCGGGAAATCGTTCCATTTCGTTTTCTCCTTTGTGGTTTTGAAATCGTTTGACACTATTGTATCATTCGCCGCTCAAAAAGACAATTACCGGTTTGTTAATAATAACCAGAAGGACGATTTTCAACCATTTGCTTCCCGTACAGAGCGTTTTCGCGTAGATTGAGTTTAATGCCTTTTGTAAAAAGCATTACCGCCAGGTATGTTCTCTTTTGGTTGCAAAAGAGAACCAGAAAGGACGGCGGTGCCCGCAGGGCATGAAAGCCCCAGTGGGGCTTTTAAGCCGCAGACCGGTTTGCGCAGCAAATGCTGTGTGTTCAGCACAGCAAGGTCACAGCGATTTCAACGCGCTGGATCCATGAAAAAGGGGCTGCTCGCCCCTTTTAGACCCCAAAGCTGTTAGGCTCCATACAAAAAATCCAAATCGCTTCGCTAAAGGATTTTTTGTGTTCCGCCGATTTCGAGTCGCTTACGCGACGAGCTGTACGGGTAAGTTTGTGCTTTATCTGCTGCGCAGCTGACAGCAGCAATATGCCGTTTGCCATTGCGCCCTTCCCGTGAAAAAGGAAACAAGCCGGCCCCGCAGGGCTGGCTTGTTTGCAAAATTATAAAATAATATTTCCTCTGATATTGCCAAAGCGAAAGCATCGGCAATTTTAAATCGTATTTTTTACACCTGTTTTGCACCCTCAGTCCGGCAGGACACCCGGAACAGCACAAAGCCCACTGCAAATAGCAGCGCCAGCATCCCAATGCCCACATTGGCGCTGCCGGTCAGCTGGCTGCCCACGCTCACGATCATGGTGCCAAGGAAGGACGCGCCCTTGCCGCAGATGTCGAACAGGCCAAAGTATTCGCCGGATTTTTCAGCCGGGATGATCTTGGCAAAGTGGCTGCGGCTCAGTGCCTGCACGCCGCCCTGGAACATGCCCACCAGCACGGCCAGTACCCAGAACTGCCACTGGCTGGTCAGGAAGAAGGCGAACACCGCAATGCCGGTGTAGGCCGCGATGCAGACCGGGATAAGCTGGCTGGACGGGTATTTTGCACTCAGCCGACCAAAGATCAGCGCCGAAGGGAAGGCTACGATCTGCGTTACCAGCAGGGCCAGCAAAAGGCCGGTGGTCTCCAGCCCCAGTGCCGTGCCGTAGGCGGTGGCCATATCGATGATGGTATACACGCCGTCGATGTAGCAGAAGAAGGCCAGCAGGAACCAGAACACCTGCTTATCCTCGCGCAGATGCTTGAGGGTGTGGCCGATGCGCACAAAGCTCTGCCGGATGGCGTGCTGCTCTACCTCCACATAGTTGATCTGCTTATAGTTCCGCAGCAGCGGCAGGGTGGTGCCCAGCCACCACACAGCGGTGATGAGCAGCGCCACGGAAAGGGCGGTCATCTGGCTCAGGCCGATGGCCCCGCTGCCCAGCACCAGCGCCAGACACACCACAAAGGGCACGCAGCTGCCAATGTAGCCCCATGCATAGCCCTGCGAAGACACAACATCCATGCGTTCCGGGGTGGTCACATCGCCCAGCATGGAATCGTAGAACACCAGACTGCCCGAAAAGCCGATCTTTGCAAGGATGAAGATGATCAGGAACGGAAGCCATGTAGTGGCAAGTCCCATGGCACAGCAGCCTGCCACGCCCACGAACAGGCAGAGCATGAAGATGGGCTTTTTAAAGCCTCTGGTATCGGCCAGCGTGCCCAAAATCGGCCCCAGCACTGCCGTGATCACCGTGACCACCGAGCTTGCATAGCCCCAGTAGGCCAGATAGTTCACCGGACTCAATCCCCCGGCCTCGGCCAGCGCATTAAAGAAAATGGGCACCAGCGTTGCGATCATCAGCACAAAGGCCGAGTTGCCCACATCGTACAGGATCCATGACCGCTCCAGCGGGGTCACCTTGAATTTTTCATGTTTCATCTTGTTTCCTCTCGCACCGCCGGGCGGTGCCCCCTCTTTTTAGATTTCACCATTTAAAATGGCCGCCGCATTCGCTTTGGCCATCTACAGCGGAAATTTTGTTTTTATTTTCGTGTTTGTCGCGCTCTGCGGAGCGCTCCAAACACATTTTCACCAAAAGGGTCGTAGCGGGAAACAGCATCTTTCCCTGCTGGCCTGCATCGACTTGCTCAGAACTCCCCGAAGGTGTGGTCAAAGGCCTTGCTCAGGGGCTGGTCCGTGTCCAGCTTTGCCACAAATTCCAGGATCAGCGTTTCTGCCAGCGGAAGCGCCTGCGCATACAGTTCTTCCAGCCGCTTGCCGCTCTCCACGCACTTCGGGTTCGGCTGCGGATCTGCCACAAGGCCGTGCAGCATGTCGTATTTGCCCACCACCTTCATGCCTGTCAGCACCACCCAGCGCTTGACAGGATTGGACGCCTGCAGCAGCCTGTGCACTGAGATCATGCCCTTGAGCGAGTCCAGCGCCACCTGCTCCGAGATGCCCTCGTAAAAGGGCGCGATCGCCTTTGCATTCTGTTCCGACGGGTGGATATGGCTGGCTGTGAAAAACTTCAGCGGGTCGTATCCGTCCCGGCGCAGCAGCATGTTGTCAAACTCGGTCTCGATCTCGCAGTGGGTCACGCCGCTTTCCCGGGTGAACTGCTCCACATACGGGTGGCAGGTGCTGTCCAGCGCAAAGTGGCACACAAAACCCAGTGCATAGGCCAGCGCAGCATCCCGGTCTGCCTCGCAGTGCACCACCCTGCGCGCCCGGTCAAAAAAGACCCGCCCCGGCTCCTCGTGCATGGCATTGCCCAGCGCACCCACCGGGTTGGACTTAGCAGCATGGTAATAAAACAGCAGGTCCGGCCCGTGTAGGCCGATATCGTAAAGCTCACGGTTCTGTTCCAGCTGAGCACGCAGTTCATCCGGCAGATGTTCCAGCACATTGGTGCCAAAGCGGCGGTGCGCATAAGTTGACGGCATGGCAGATTCCTCTCTTTCTCTCCGACAGGGTGCACAAAACGTCCCCCGGTTTTTGCGTTCTGTTTCAGTATAGCAGAAAGTTTCCCGACCTTCTACCCTTTTACGTCTGATTTTGGTAAAAAATTTGAATTATTTTGTGTTTTCGGCCAGTGGGCAGGCCGCGCAGCAAAAAAGGCACAGCCATCTGCAGACAGCTGTGCCTTCTCCCTTAAAATTCAGACTTTTTCGTAGCCCTGCGGCATCTCGTTCTTCCGGTTGCGGTCCATCAGGGTGCGCAGCGCGTCGCTGGCGCTCATGCCCTCCTTCACGATGGCGTTCACCGTCTGCACAATGGGCATTTCCACATTGTACTTTGCGGCCAGCTCCATGGCGGCGGGCAGGGCATTGATGCCCTCCACCACCATGCCGACCTCCTTCACGGCCTGCTCCGGGCTTTTGCCCTTGCCGATCAGAATGCCCGCACGATTGTTGCGGCTGTGCATACTGGTGGCCGTCACGATCAGGTCGCCGATACCGGCCAGACCCGCAAAGGTGTGGATGTTGCAGCCCATGGCCACGCCCAGCCGGGCGATCTCGGCAATGCCGCGGGTGATGAGGGCTGCGCGGGCGTTGTCGCCGTAGCCAAGGCCGGTGGAGATGCCAACACCCAGCGCAATCACATTCTTCAGCGCGCCGCTCAGCTCCACGCCCTTGATGTCGGGGTTGGTGTACACACGCATACAGGTGTTGCTGAACACATCCTGCACATACTCGGCAGCGGCTTCATCCGGGCAGGCCGAAACGATGGTGGTGGGCAGATCCAGCGCCACCTCTTCCGCATGGGTCGGGCCGGAAAGGGCCACCAGCTTTGCGTTTTGGGGGCCGCCCTCTTTGTTCAGCTCGTCGGCAATGACCTCAGTCATGGTATATAAGGTTTCCGGCTCCATGCCCTTTGCAACGTCCACAAGGATCTGGCCGTCCGGGATGTAAGGCCGGGCCTTGGCCGTGGTGGAGCGCACAAATACCGACGGCACTGCAAACAGCAGCACATCCTTGCCGGTGCACACTTCCTCAATGCTCTTGGTAAACTGCAGCTCTTCCGGGATCTTCATGCCCGGCAGATTGGGGTGCACCCGCGTAGCGGAAAGGTTCTCCACCTCAGCCGGAAGCGCCGACCACACCTGCACATCATTGCCGCTGACACACAGCATCCGTGCCAGAGCCATGCCCCAGGTACCTGCACCCAGAACGCCAATTTTTTTCTTCGTCACGTTCGTGTCCTCCGTGTCTGCACCGCGCAAAGGGCACTGCGCCCTCTGCGGTGAATTTGCGCCTGTGCCGGGCCAAGCCCGGTGCGCGTTGTTATGTTCATTGTACACGAAAGCCGGTGCGCCGTCAACCGCTTGCCGCATTGCACAAAGTTTTCCAGATGGGTCGTCCGTTTTTGTACACATCACGCGTTTTGAGCAAACCGTTTGCACTCCATCCGGATTCATGCTATAGTATTCTGGTAGGTTTTGTAGGAATTTTAGAAAAAGTCCTTGACTTCAAGCGCACTCCAAGCCTTATAATACCTTTGTTCTTACGATTTACAAAGTATTTGAATACCGTTCTGAGGGAACATTTTTCATGTTTGAAGCATTTCTTTCCAACCGTACGGTCAGCGTGCTGGCGGAGGCCCTGCCCCGTATCCTTACGGCAGGCCTTACCATGACCATCCCGCTCACGCTGGTCTCCTTCTTTTTTGCCATGATCATTGCCGTGGCCGTTGCGCTAGTGCAGTACGCCAATGTGCCGGTGCTGCGGCAGATCGCACGGTTCTACATCTGGGTCATCCGCGGCACGCCGCTGCTGGTGCAGCTGTTCATCATCTTTTATGGTCTGCCCAGCGTGGGCATCATGCTGGACGCTTTCCCTGCTGCGGTCATCGCCTTTGCCTTCAACGAGGGTGCCTACTGTGCCGAGACCATGCGCGGCGCACTGGAAAGCGTGCCGCAGGGCCAGCTGGAAGCCGGTTACTGCGTGGGCATGAGCTGGTGGCAGATCATGCGCCGCATCGTGCTGCCGCAGGCCCTGCGCACCGCAGTGCCCGCCCTCTCCAACTCGCTCATCGGCATGATCAAGGACACCTCGCTGGCGTCCAACATCACGGTGGCCGAGCTGTTCATGGCCGGTCAGCGCGTGGCCGCCCGCACCTACATCTTCCTGCCCATCTACTGTGAGGTGGCCGTGGTGTATCTGCTGTTCTGCACGGTCATTACCAAGCTGCAGTCACTGCTGGAGCGTCGGCTCAACGCCCACGGCTTCCAGTAAGAAAGGAGTGTGGCAACCATGTCCATGTTAGAGATCAAAAACGTCCACAAGTCCTTTTTCACCTACACAAAGCCCCGCCTGCAGGCAGGCATCTTCCACCGGCCCGGTGCACGCAAAGTGACCAGCGAGCTGCAGGTGCTGCGCGGCGTGGACCTGACCGTGGAAAAGGGCGATGTGGTGGCCATCCTCGGCCCCTCCGGCTCCGGCAAGACCACCCTGCTGCGCTGTCTGAACTTTCTGGAGACTGCCGACGCAGGCCAGCTCACCTTTGACGGTGAGACGTTCGACCTTGCCCAGGCCAGCCGTGCCGACATTGCCCGGCTGCGCAAAAAGACGGCCTTTGTGTTCCAGAGTTACAATCTGTTCCGCAACAAGACTGCCCTGCAGAACGTGACCGAGGGCCTCATCATTGCTCGCAAAATGCCCAAAGAGCAGGCGGATGCCGTTGGCATGAAGATGCTGGAAAAGGTGGGCCTTGCCGACCGAGCCGACTACTATCCGCGCCAGCTTTCCGGTGGCCAGCAGCAGCGCGTGGCCATTGCCCGGGCACTGGCCTCCGACCCGGAGATCATCTATTTTGACGAGCCGACTTCGGCCCTTGACCCGGAGCTGACTGGCGAAGTGCTGGCCGTGATGCGGCAGCTGGCCGAAGAGGGCATGACCATGCTGGTGGTCACCCACGAGATGGGCTTTGCCCGCAA
>ERZ1694706.681-NODE-681-length-13231-cov-7.355798_pt1 | contig 13231 bp, 11 predicted proteins | sample MGYA00581716_ERZ1694706 | MGnify/ENA primary metagenome ERZ1694706 (study PRJEB42213, sample SAMN07424529) | human gut metagenome | biome: ENVO:00009003; feature: ENVO:2100002; material: ENVO:00002003 | host: Homo sapiens | place: USA | collected 2014 ... | reverse complement strand
TCTACACTTATGCGATCGTCGGCAGCGTCAGATGTGTATAAGAGACAGCTTTCAGCCTGCGCGGCCGCAAGCTGAACGCCATCCGCAAGTGCTCGCTGGACCTGTACGAAGGCGAGACCCTTGCCATCGTGGGCGAGTCCGGTTCGGGCAAGTCCGTATTCACCAAGAACTTTGTGGGTATGCTGGATGCCAACGGTAAAATCACCGGCGGCTCCATCATGTTTGAAGGCCGCGATATGACCAAGTTCACCGAGAAGGATTGGCTGGGTGTCCGCGGCAAGAAGATCGCCATGGTCATGCAGGACCCTATGACCAGCCTGAACCCGCTGAAGAAGATCGGCAAGCAGATCCAGGAGAGCATTGAGCACCACCAGGGTCTGAAGGGCGAGGAAGCCAAAAAGGCTGCCATCGAGATGCTGGGCAAGGTGGGTATCCCCGACCCCGAGCGTCGGTACGAGCAGTACCCCCACGAGTTCTCCGGCGGTATGCGTCAGCGTGTCGTCATTGCCATTGCAGCGGCCTGCCGCCCGCAGATCCTGATCTGCGACGAGCCCACCACTGCGCTGGACGTGACCATTCAGGCACAGATCCTGCAGCTGATCCGCGACCTGCAGAAGGAACTGGGCATGTCCGTGATCTACATCACCCATGACCTGGGCGTTGTGGCAAACGTGGCAGACCGTGTGGCCGTGATGTATGCCGGCCAGATCGTGGAATACGGCACCGTGGAGGAGATCTTCTACGACGCATGGCACCCCTACACCTGGGCTCTGCTGCAGGCTCTGCCGCAGCTGGGCACCAAGGGTGAGGCCCTGCCCAGCGTGGACGGTACGCCCCCGAACCTGTTCAACGAGATCAAGGGTGACGCATTTGCGCCCCGCAACAAGCATGCGCTGGCAATCGACTTTGTGCAAGAGCCTCCGTTCTTCCAGGTGTCCGAGACCCACGCCGCAAAGACCTGGTATCTGGACCCGCGCGCTCCCAAGATCGAGCGGCCGCACTCCATCCAGAACCTGCGTGAGAAAATGGGAAAGATGGGAGGCGCCAACTTAAATGGCTGAACGCGAAAAGCTGATTGAGCTGAAAGACCTTCAGATCACCTTTGGCTCCGGTAAGAAGAAATTTGTTGCTGTCGATCATGTCAACTTTGACATCTATAAGGGCGAGACCTTCTCGCTGGTCGGCGAGTCCGGCTCCGGCAAGACCACCATTGGCCGTGCCATCTGCCGCATCAACCCGACCTCCGGCGGCGACATCTTCTTCAAGGGCCAGAAGATCAACGGCAAGATCTCCAAGGAACTGGACAGAGAGGTCATCCGCAAGATCCAGATGATCTTCCAGGACCCCATGGCTTCGCTGAACGAGCGCGCCAAGGTGGAGTATATCATTGCTGAGGGCCTGCTGAACCATCATCTCTACAAGGATCAGGAAGATCTGCATGAAAAGGTGATGAACGCCCTGCATGAGGTCGGCCTGCTGCCGGAGTTTGCCTCCCGCTTCCCCCACGAGTTCTCGGGCGGCCAGCGCCAGCGCATCGGCATTGCCCGTGCACTGGTCATGGAACCGGAGTTCATCGTGGCCGATGAGCCCATCTCTGCACTGGATGTCTCCATCCGTGCACAGGTGTTGAACCTGCTGAACGAGATGAAGAAGAGCCGCGGCCTGACCTACCTGTTCATTGCACATGACCTGTCGGTGGTCCGGTTCATCTCGGATCGTATCGCTGTTATCAGCAAGGGCCGCATTGTGGAGCTGGCTGAGGCGGAGGAGCTGTTCCTCCATCCGCTGCATCCCTACACCAAAGCCCTGCTGAGCGCGGTCCCCATCCCTGACCCCAGCCTGGAAAAGCACAAGAAGCTGCTGGTCTATGACCCCTCGATCCACGATTACAGTGTGGATAAGCCGGTCTGGGAAGAGATTGCAAACGGCCACTTTGTGTATGGCAACCAGCGTGAGCTGGAAGGCTACCGCAAGGAGTATGAAAGCCAGCTGTAAGCTGAACCGCTTTCCTGTATTTTAACACAATGACCCCGCCGCGCTGGGAGCTTTCCCGCGCGGCGGGGTTTTGTGCTGTCAGGGAGCAAAAAAAGAACCGGACGCTTCAAAAACGTCCGGTTCTGCTTTTTGCGATTGGCTACTGGTTCACGCGATCAGGCCTGAGTGGCTGCATCGAATGCGGCAGCAAACGCATCGTACTGTTCGGTGGTGTAGGCCTCCTCGCTGGTCTCCCAGTTCACAGCCTTGTAGTTGCAGGGACCATACATAGCGTTGATCTTGCTGTACTCGTTGACGTGAGTCAGGCACCAGGTGATATCGTAGACGGTGGGGAAGATCAGGTTCTCGTCCAGGAAGTAAGCCTCGGCCTTGGCAAATGCGGCGTAGCGCGCATCGGTGTCGTCAACGATGGCACGGCCCTCGTTCACCAGATCGGTGAACTTCTCGTAGGCGGCAACCAGCTCGGTCTGGTAGCTGGCGGGGCCATTGTTCACAATGCCTGCGATGTTGGTCATGTTGCAGCTGTAGTAAGCGTTGTCGTCGTGAACGATGATCTGGGTCAGGAAGTTGATGGGATCGCCGAAGTCAGCGCCCCAGCCCATGTGGACGAAGCTCTGCAGCTTGGGCGCCACGACTTCCTTCATGGTGGAGGACACGAAGGTGTTGATATCCAGCACGATGAAGTCATCGCCGAAGCTGTCGGTGAAGCACTGCTTCAGGACGGTTGCGCTGTCCAGAGCGGAGGTGGAGCCGGCCAGAATGTAGTAGGAGCAGTGAACAGGGAAGGTGACACCAATGGCGCTCAGCTCTTCCATGGCCTGCTTCTTCAGCTCGGTGATGTCGCCGTTGTTGGCGCGCAGGCGCTTCATGGTCTTGCCATCGTAAGCCTCGCCGTCCAGACCCATCTCCTTGGCCACCAGGTTGGTGTAGTCGGTGCCATCGGAAGTGTAGCACAGGCCCTTCATGGTGAAGAAGTCGTTCTCGCACTTCAGGGGATTGATGGGGTTGTAACGGGCGAAGAACTTGTTCAGCACCATGCCCTTGGAGAAGCACTGACGGAAGGCCTTGTTGGCAATGGCCTTGTTCCAGTTCTCATCGGGGGTGCCATCGACGTTCTTCTTGTCGTAGTTGAAGATGAAGCAGTAGCTGAACTTCTTGGCACGCTTCTCGCACAGCTGCTGATTGTACTCGTTGGAAGGATCGGACTGAATGGTGGTGATGTTGCTCTCGCCCAGGTCCACCTCGTCCAGCTCGCGGTTCTGATACAGCTGCAGGCTGATGGAACCGTCGCTGATCATGGTGACAGTGAAGCGCTCAAAGCGGCTGACGTTGGCAGCATCGTAGTAGTTGGGGTTGGGGATGTAGCTCTTGGTGTTGCCCTGGATGTACTCCTCCACCACATAGGGTCCGTTGTACCACATGGTGGTGTTGTCGCAGCTCCGGAAGCCCTCAACACCCAGCTCCTCGATCAGAGCAGGGGCCACGGGGTAGAAGCTGTTGTAGGCGGCAACGGTATCAAAGTAGGGGCAGGCGCTGGGGCAGGTGAACACCAGGGTGTAATCATCCGGAGCCTCAATGCCCACACCGGCAGCCAGCATATCCTCGTAGGTCATGTCAGCAGCAGCGTCACCGGCTTCCTTGGTCAGCTCGTAGTACTCGTAAGCACCCACAATGGTATCGTTGGGCATGGAGGTGTTGTTGGCTTCGTTCTTAATGGCGTTCATCACCCATTCAAAACCAACCAGGAAGTCCTTGCTGGTCAGGTGAGCCTTCACCTCACCGTTGCAATCCACCCAGTCCACATCGTCCCGCAGGTGGAAGGTCCAGACGGTGGCATCCTCATTGTGCTCCCAGCTGGAAGCGATGGCGGGCACCACCTTGCCGTAGCGGTCAAAGCTCAGCAGACCGTCCCACAGGTTGGTGACCACGTTGGCATCTTCAGCCTTCTGGGTGTACAGCATGTTCCAGCTTTCCAGCTCACGGTTGCCGCTCTCAAAGGAGATGAACTCCTTCAGGGGGGTAGCGCCGGTGGAGTTGGGGGCAGCAGCGCCGCTGGCGGCAGCACCATTGCCGGTGTTGTTGGACTTTTCGCCGCAGGCTGCCAGCAGGCTGGCGGCACCCACAGCACCTGCACCCTTCAGGAAGGTGCGGCGATCAAAATTGAAGCTCATTGGATGATCCTCCCAGATCTTGCGCGGACAGAGCCGCGCGTTTTTCCTTTTCCTAAACGCAGTGAGGCTGTCTGCCTTTCCAAAAAGTGCACAGGAAAGACAAAAGCCGCACCACTGTATATTTTAGCACTTTACTGGAAAGAAGTCAATCCGCCATAGCATAGAATTGGAAACAAAACGGTGACAAACACTTTCATTGAAAAAGAATGTGGAAAAAATTACTATAAAATGGAAAGAACTGTATATCCGTGAAGAACAGGCGAAAGAGAGAAACTGTTCACACCGTGCGCACAAAACAGCTATCTTTTTTCACAAAAACATGATACAATAAAGTGTATCTGTATCAATAAGGAGCGCACCATGAAGAAACTGACCTCGATGTACAAACGCTACATGTTCCACCCCATTTTATATAAGACCGTGACCCGCACCTCCATTGTGGCCGTGCTGATGCTGCTGTGGCAGCGCTATGTCAGCGATGGCACGTTTACCATCTGGGAGGCCCCGGGCTTTCTGTGCGGCGTGGTGCTGCTCATCTGGGCCTGGGTGGACTACCTGCGGCTGGATGGCGTGACCATCCACCATCTGCTGGAGGAATTCAAGGGGATGGGCAAGCGGCAGAAAAAGATCCACTCCACCCGCTCCATCATCGACTATGCGGATGAGAAGATCGTCTCCTTTGAGGAGCTGGAACCCGAGGAGCGCACCTATTGCAGCCTGCTCTCCAATCTGGTGCTGGGCCTGCCGCTAATCGCTGCTGCGCTGATCGCCAGCGCACTGTAAGGGGGCCGCGGCATGGAACAAGAGCACAAGCAGCTGGTCATCGGCATTCTGGCCCATGTGGACAGCGGCAAGACCACCCTTTCCGAGGCCCTGCTCTACGGCACCGGCACCATTCGCAAGCTGGGCCGGGTGGACCATAAGGATGCCTTTCTGGACACCGACGCGCTGGAAAAGGCGCGCGGCATTACCATTTTCTCCAAGCAGGCCCTCTTCACGGCGGGCAATACCGATTTTACCCTGTTGGACACCCCGGGCCATGTGGATTTTTCCACGGAGACCGAGCGGACACTGCAGGTGCTGGATTATGCGGTGCTGGTCATCAGCGGCACCGACGGCGTGCAGAGCCATACCGAGACGCTCTGGCGGTTGCTGCGGCGGTACCGCATCCCCACCTTTGTGTTCGTGAACAAGATGGACCTGCCCGGCCCGGGCAGGGAAGCGCTTCTGACCCAGCTGAACCGTCGGCTGGGGGATGGCTTTGTGGATTTTGGGGCAGAGCAGGCCGACCGGGACGAGGCGCTGGCTCTCTGCGATGAGCGGCTGATGGAGACGATGCTGGACCGGGGAAGCCTGACCGATACCGACCTCATCCCCGCCATTGCCCGGCGGCATGTGTTTCCCTGCTGGTTTGGCTCAGCCCTGAAGCTGCAGGGTGTGGATGCGCTGGTGGAGGGCCTGGACCGCTATACCCGCCCGGGCCCCGCGCTGGAAGCCTTCGGGGCCAAGGTGTTCAAGGTGAGCCAGGATGAGCAGGGAAACCGCCTGACCTGGCTGCGGGTGACCGGCGGCGCGCTCAAGGTGAAAGCCCAGCTCACCGGAGAGGTCGACGGGGAGCCATGGGCTGAAAAGGCCAACCAGCTGCGGCTCTACTCCGGCGCAAAGTTTACGCTGGCGGAGTACATCGGCCCCGGCCAGGTGTGCGCCGTTACCGGCCTGACCAAAGCCCGCCCGGGCGAGGGTCTGGGGGCGGAACGGGACAGCGACCTGCCGGTGCTGGAGCCGGTGCTGAGCTATCAGGTGCTGCTGCCCGAGGGCGCAGACGTGCACGCCGCGCTGGGAAAGCTCCATCGGCTGGAAGAAGAGGAGCCCCAGCTCCATGTGGTCTGGAACGAGACCCTGGGAGAGATCCATGTCCAGCTGATGGGCGAGATCCAGCTGGAGGTGCTGAAAAGCCTGCTGGCTGAGCGGTACGGGCTGGAGGTTAGCTTCGGCCCCGGCGGCATCCTGTATAAGGAGACCATCACCGAAGCCATGGAGGGCGTGGGCCACTACGAGCCCCTGCGCCATTATGCGGAAGTCCACCTTAAGCTGGAGCCGCTGCCCCGGGGCAGCGGGATGCAGTTTGCCGCCGACTGCCGGGAAGAGGTGCTGGACAAGAACTGGCAGCGGCTGGTGCTGACTCACCTTGAGGAAAAGCAGCATCTGGGCGTGCTCATCGGGGCACCCCTGACCGATGTGAAGATCACCCTCATTGCGGGCCGCGCTCACCTCAAGCACACCGAGGGCGGCGACTTCCGGCAGGCGACCTACCGCGCCGTCCGGCAGGGCCTGATGATGGCAGACCAGATCCACAAGACCCAGCTGCTGGAGCCGTGGTATGCCTTCCGGCTGGAGCTGCCCTCTGACAACGTGGGACGCGCCATGAACGATATCCAGAACATGGGCGGCAGCTTTGACCCGCCCGAGACCGGCGCTGACGGGGATACCACTCTGCTCACCGGCACGGCACCGGCCTCCACCATGCGCAGCTACCCCATGGAGGTGGTGGGCTACACCCGGGGCAGGGGACACCTGACCCTGACGCTGGACGGCTACCGCCCCTGCCACAATGCAGCGGAGGTCATCGAGGCCGCGGGCTATGAGCCGGAACACGACCTCGACAACCCGGCGGATTCGGTGTTCTGCGCCCACGGGGCCGGATTTGTGGTGCCCTGGGAGCAGGTGCGCAGCCACATGCATGTAGACAGCGGCTGGGGCAAGACTGCAAAGACCGAGGAAACGGTGCAGGCCCGTCCCCGCCGGATGGCCGCCTACCGCGCTACCCTGGAAGAGGATGCTGAGCTGCTGAAGATCTTTGAACAGACCTATGGGCCCATCAAGCGGGACCCGCTGGCGGCGTTCCGCCCCACCCAGAAGCGGGAACGCCCCGATTTCAACGCCGAGCAGTGGGAGATCCAGCCCGAATACCTGCTGGTGGACGGCTACAACATCATCTTTGCATGGGACGAGCTGAACGCACTCTCCAAAGAGAGCCTGGAAGCGGCCCGCCACAGGCTGATGGACATCCTCTGCAACTATCAGGGCTTTAAGAAGTGCGTGCTCATCCTTGTGTTTGATGCCTACCGTGTGCCGGGCAGCCCCGGCAGCATAGAGCAGTACCACAATATCCATGTGGTCTACACCCGGGAAGCCGAGACCGCCGATATGTTCATCGAGCGTGTCACCCATGAGATCGGCAAGGGCCGCCGTGTCCGCGTGGCCACTTCCGATGGCATGGAACAGGTCATCATTCTGGGCCATGGTGCCCTCCGTGTCTCTGCCCGCATGTTCCATGAAGAGGTGCAGGAGGCGGAGAAGGAGATCCGGAGGTATTTGCAGGGAACGGATTAAACCTCTCCGTCATCCCTGCGGGATGCCACCGTCCGGGTTGCGGCTCCCAGCGTCCGCTTCGTGCAAAATTTTGCACTTGCGTCCCGCTGGCCGCTGCCCCAACAACTCCTCCCTGTTTCCGCCACTGGCGGCGGTCGTCGTTGTTGCCCTAATAGGGGAGGCCTTGGCAAAGAGGGTGAGCTTTACGAAATGCCAAGGGCCCCCTATTAGCGGGGGCTGTCACGCAAAGCGTGACTGGGGGGTTAAACCACAGTAGGAAAGGAGCCGCCTATGTTCGAAACAACTTCTGATTTTGTTTGGCAAAAGATCCAGCCCCGCCCCCGGGATGCGCATAAGGGGACCTTTGGCTCCGTGCTGGCGGTGGCGGGCAGTGCGTCCTATCGGGGCGCGGCGGCGCTGGCCGTGGAAGGTGCCCTGCGCACCGGGGCCGGTATCGTTACGCTGGCAAGTGTGGAGCCGGTGCTGGCGGCTGTGGCCGCCCGCCTGCCGGAGTGCTGCCTCTGCCCCTGCGAAGCGGGGGCCGAGGGCGGCATCTCGCCCCAGAATATCGACCGCATCCGGCGGCAGAAGGCCTCTGTTCTGCTGGCGGGCCCGGGGCTGGGCTATACGGCCCAGAGTGCGGCCCGTGCCGCCGAGACCCGGGCGCTGGTAAAAACGCTCCTGCCCGGCTTCTCCGGCAGTGCAGTGCTGGATGCGGACGGACTGAACACCACCGCTGACCTGCTCCAAACGGAAAAAATGCCTCACCCTCAAGGAGAACTGATTTTAACGCCCCACCCCGGCGAGATGGCCCGGCTGACCGGACACTCTGCGGCAGAGATCAATGCGGACCGGGAAGGCATGGCGCTGCGCTATGCGAAAGCGTGGAATGCTGTGGTGGTGCTGAAGGGGGCGCACACCGTCATTGCAGGGCCGGATGGCCGCTGTGCGGTCAATCCCACCGGCAACCCGGGGCTTTCCCGGGGCGGCAGCGGGGATGTGCTGGCGGGCATGACCAGCGCCCTGCTGGCCTGCGGTCTGCCTGCCTTTGAGGCCGCTGCCTGTGCCGTTTATCTCCATGGTGCCGCTGCCGACCGTGCCGCTGCCCTGCACGGGGAAACCGGGATGCTCCCGCATGATCTGCTGGATGCGCTGGGGACCCTGTTTGCCGAAAACGGGCGCTGAGCAAGGGGACCATCCCATCAAAAAAAGAAACGCTTCCTTTCCTCTGGATTTGTGTTATACTGGAGCTATCCAAAACACAACGATCTGCCGGAAAGGAAGCGTTTCTTTTATGGTTCCTGCACTGGAAAAAATCATTGCCGAGAGCGACCGCATCGTCTTTTTTGGCGGCGCGGGGGTCTCCACCGAAAGCGGCATCCCTGATTTCCGCAGCGTGGACGGCCTGTACCACCAGAAGTACGATTACCCGCCCGAGACCATCCTGAGTCACACCTTCTGGGAGGAGAATCCCGAGGAGTTCTACCGGTTCTACCGGGATAAGCTCATTGTGAAGGGGGCAAAGCCCAACGCTGCCCACCTGCGGCTGGCAAAGCTGGAGCGGGAGGGCAGGCTGAAAGCCATCGTCACCCAGAACATCGACGGCCTGCATCAGGCGGCGGGCTCCAAGAACGTTTACGAGCTCCACGGCAGCACCCTGCGCAACTACTGCGTGAAGTGCGGCGCGTTCTACGATGTGGACTTCATTGCCAACAGTACCGGCGTGCCCCGCTGCCCCAAGTGCGGCGGCATCGTCAAGCCGGATGTCGTCCTGTACGAGGAAGGGTTGGACGAGGAAGTGCTCTCCGGGGCCGTGTCTGCCATCCGCAAGGCGGATACTCTCATCATCGGCGGCACCAGTCTGGTGGTCTACCCGGCGGCGGGGCTCATCCGGTACTTCCGGGGCCGCCATCTGGTGGTCATCAACATGCAGCCCACCGGGGCCGATGCGCAGGCCGACCTGTGCATTGCCAAGCCCATCGGTCAGGTGCTGAGCGAGGACGTATTGTTGGAGGACTGAGATGAAAGCTGTCATTCTGGAAAGCTATGTCATGGAGGAAGGCGACCTCGACTGGTCGGGGATAAAGGCACTGGTGCCCGATACCACCAGCTATGTCCGCACGTCCTACGAGGAAATCGCCCCCCGCATTGGAGATGCGGACATCGTTCTGCTGAACAAGTGCCGCATGGATGAGGAGATCTTACAGCAGTGCCCGAACCTGAAATGGGTGGGCATCATCGCCACGGGCACCGACAACCTGGATCTGGAAGCCTGCCGCCGCCACGGCGTTGCAGTGGCCAATGTGCCGGGCTATTCTACCTACAGCGTGGCCCAGATGACCTTCAGCCTGCTGCTGGCCATCTGCCAGTGCGCGGAGCGCTACAACCGTGCCGTCAAGCAGGGATGCTGGCAGCTGGATATCCCGGAGAGCATCGGCCTGCTGCCCCAGATGGAGCTCTACGGCAAGACCTATGGCGTTTACGGCTATGGCAGCATCGGGCGGCAGTCGGCCCGCATTGCCAGAGCCTTTGGCATGGAGGTGCTGGTCTGCACCCGCACCGTCCGGCCCGAATACGCCGCCGACGGTGTGGAGTTCGTGGATTATGATACCCTGCTGAGGCGGTGCGATATCCTCAGTCTGCACTGCCCGGCCACGCCCCAGACCCGGGGCCTTGTCAACGCGGAGGCGCTGGCCAGGATGAAGCCCGGGGCCATTCTGCTCAACACGGCCCGGGGCGCGCTGGTGGATGAAGAGGCCGTGGCAGCGGCCCTCCACAGCGGCCAGCTGGGCTTTTACGGGGCCGATGCCTTTGTCACCGAGCCTCTGCCTCAGGAAAGCCCCCTGCGGGCAGAACCCCACGCTATCCTCACACCGCACATTGCGTGGACGACCCGGGAGGCTTTGCAGAACCTGATGGACATTACCACCCGGAACCTGCGCACCTGGCTGGAAGGAAACGGCGAGCACATCGTCAACAGATAAAAAGGAGAGATGAATCATGCAGGCAACCATTCACAACGAATTCCTGACCCTGACCGTGGATACCCACGGTGCCGAAGCAGTCAGCCTGAAAAATGCCGCCGGGCAGGAGATGCTCTGGCAGGCCGACCCGGCTGTCTGGAAGCGCCACGCCCCCATCCTTTTCCCCTGGACGGGCAAGCTGACCGGCGGGGCCTTTACCCATAAGGGCAAGACCTACCCCGGAGGGCAGCACGGCTTTGCCCGGGACGTGGAGCACACCCTGCTCTGCGCCGAGGGCGACACCATCCGGCTGGAGCTGCGCTCGGATGAAAAGAGCAAGGCAGAGCGCTTCCCGTTTGATTTTGTTCTGACCAGCACCTTCCGGCTGGAGGGCAGGACGGTGCACCACACCCTGACCGTCACCAACCCCGCCGATGCCGCCGAGGAGCTGCAGTTCGGCATCGGCTACCACCCGGCGTTCCGCATCCCCTTTGATGACCAGCACACCACCACCGATTACGAGTTCCGCTTCGACCAGCCGGAAAGCCCGATGATCCTGGACGCTTACCCCAACGGTCTGCTGACCGGCAAGTGCGGTTACCGGTGGAAGAACGAGCAGAGCATCCCCCTGACAGACGATCTGTTTGAGAACGACAGCTTCTGCATGGCCGGTCTGCGCAGCCGCACGCTGGGCATCTACGAGAAGGACACCGGCAAGGGAATCGTCTGCAATGTGGAGGGCTACCCCTACACCCTCATCTGGTCGGCTCCGGCAAAGCCTGTGCGCTTTGTCTGCATTGAGCCGTGGCACTCCCTGCCCGGTGCCCAGACCGATACCCAGGAGTGGAGCCAGCGCGCCGCTGCCGCCTGCCTTGCCCCCGGCCAGACCTGGGAGACCACCCTCAGCACAACGTTTGAGCGCTGAAGCAAAGTTTGGCAAAGAAATGCAGGAACCCCTTGACAGAGGGGACTGCATTCTGATTTAATTAGAATCGATAAAAGGGAGTAAAGGGCATCCCGCAGGGCCTGCGGGGTGCTGCATGGCAGCGTCATCACGGCAGAAATGCCCGATGTCATGTGTTGGCTTGAGACTTTTGTCACAGACAGAGTGCTGTGGCAGGGGTCTCTTTTTTCTTGCCCGGCACAGGAACACAAGGAGGAAAAATAAATATGGATCTTCTGAACACATTCGCCAGTCTCTTTTCCAATTTTGGGAATCTGACCTGGCAGATGGTGGTGATGTGGGGCATCGGTGCACTGCTCATCTACCTTGCCATCGCCAAAAAGATGGAGCCGAGCCTGCTGCTGCCCATGGGCTTTGGTGCCATTCTGGTCAACCTGCCCCTCTCGGGTGCCATCACGCAGGGGGATACGGTGGGCCCGATCTCTGCATTGTTTGAAGCGGGCATGTCCAACGAGCTGTTCCCGCTGCTGCTCTTCATCGGCATCGGTGCTATGATCGATTTTGGCCCGCTGCTGGAAAAGCCGTGGCTGATGCTCTTTGGTGCGGCGGCCCAGTTCGGCATCTTCTTTACCCTGTTTCTGGCGGGCTTCTTCTTTGACCTGAAGGATGCTGCCTCCATCGCTGTCATCGGTGCGGCAGACGGCCCTACCGCCATTTTCGTGGCCAACACGCTCAACTCCCAGTACCTCGGTGCCATCATGGTGGCAGCCTACAGCTACATGGCGCTGGTGCCCATCGTGCAGCCGCCCGTGATCCGGCTGCTGACCACGCAGAAGGAGCGCCGCATCCGGATGTCCTATGAAAAGGGCAGTGTTTCCCAGCTGACCAAGATCCTGTTCCCCATCGTGGTTACGATCATTGCAGGCATGGTGGCTCCGGCCAGTGTGGCGCTGGTGGGCTTTTTGATGTTCGGCAACCTGCTGCGGGAGTGCGGGGTGCTGAATGCGCTGAGCGAGACCGCCCAGAATGTGCTGGCAAACCTCATCACAATCGTGCTGGGCCTGACCGTTGCCGGGCAGATGACCGCCGATAAGTTCGTGCGGCCCGACACCCTGCTCATCCTTGCACTGGGTCTGGTGGCCTTTGTCTTTGACACGGCCGGCGGCGTGCTGTTTGCAAAGCTGCTGAACCTTTTCCGGCCGGAGGGCAAAAAGCTGAATCCCATGATCGGCGCGGCCGGCATCTCGGCCTTCCCCATGAGTGGCCGTGTGGTCAACAAGATGGGCCTGGAAGAGGACAACCAGAATTTCCTGCTGATGTATTCCATCAGCGTCAACGTTTCGGGACAGATCGCGTCCGTCATTGCAGGCGGCCTGATCCTGACCCTGATGGCTTAACGGAGGTGATCGCATGCTTCATCTTACTTCGTGGATGACCACGCTGCCGATGATGCTGATCGGGATGGTCGGCATCATCCTTGTCATCGGCATCATTGTTCTGGCAGTGATGCTGCTCAACCGGCTGACGGGCCGGAAATAAAAGAAAAAGGCGATGCAGCTGTTCAAAACTGTATCGCCTTTTTGCTTGTGTAAGATTACAGAGTCTGGATGGCGGCCTTGATGCGCTGGGCGGCGACCTTGGTCTTTTCGGCATCGCCGAAGGCGGTCAGGCGGAAGTAGCCCTCGCCGCACTCGCCGAAGCCGACACCCGGGGTGCCGACCACGCCGCAGTTCTCCAGCAGCCAGTCGAAGAACTCCCAGCTCTTCATGCCGCCGGGGCAGCGCAGCCAGATGTAGGGGCTGTTCTTGCCGCCGCAGTACCTGTCT
>ERZ1694706.649-NODE-649-length-13688-cov-10.822123_pt1 | contig 13688 bp, 10 predicted proteins | sample MGYA00581716_ERZ1694706 | MGnify/ENA primary metagenome ERZ1694706 (study PRJEB42213, sample SAMN07424529) | human gut metagenome | biome: ENVO:00009003; feature: ENVO:2100002; material: ENVO:00002003 | host: Homo sapiens | place: USA | collected 2014 ... | reverse complement strand
GGAGAGGTTTACTCCTCCCGCATTCTGGACACCAGAATCGCAAAGACGATCAGCCCCACGCAGGGCACGATGTTGGTTGCCATACCAACAGCAAGACCGGCGCTTTCAGCTACCTTGCCGATGACCCAGGGCATCAGGATCGCGCCGCTGGATGCCACCGGCAGCATGATGCCCATGCTGGTCACGGTGGTCATTTTACCGGCGCTGGCCACGGCGGTGGGGTTCATACCGGCCATGGAGAAGGCAAAGGCGAACAGCAGCAGGATGGCAGGCAGCTGGCTGTGGGTCTGCATCATGGCAAAGTAGAAGGCAGTGCAGAAAACCGCCATAAACACCATGGCCTTGCGGGGCTGCCGGAGCGGGAACACAAAGGCGATGAGCAGGCGGCCGATCAGGGTGGCACCCCACATCACGGTGACGGTATAGGCCGCCAGCGTGCCTGCAATGATGCCGCTGTCCTTGAAGTAGGTGACCATCCAGCCCACAACGCTCTGCTCGGCGGCGTTCTGGCAGAACAGCAGGCCGGTGAGCAGCCAGAAGCGGGAGGAGCGCAAAAAGCTCCAATCGGTGACAGCTTCTTTGGCCTTGGCGCGGCCTGCCATGGGGGTGAACAGGTATACCAGCCAGAGCACCAGACCCAGCGCTGCCAGTGCCAGCACGGCCAGCGTGGTGCTGACCCTGGCAGCGGCAGAGATCAGAAAGGGGCAGAGCAGGGCACCGCAGGCGTAGCAGGCGTGCATGGTGTTCATGCCCCGGGTGCGGTCTGCAGAGTTGCCGCTGACAAGGATGGTGCAGGTGTTCAGGACACTGCCCTTGGCAATGCCTACAATGAAGAAGGCCAGCGCCAGCAGAATGGGCAGGCCGGTCAGGCCCATCAGGCCGTAGCCCACCGCATAGCCGATGGTCAGAAGCAGGACGCTTGGCTTCATGCCCATTTTTCCCACCAGCGCACCGGCCAGCAGGCCCGCCAGCAGGTTGCCGATGCTCAGCAGGCTGAGCAGGGTGCCGGTCATGCCGTAGGCAAAGCCGTATTCCTCCTGCAGCAGGCTGACCACCACACCGCTGGAAATGGTGCAGATGCCGCTGAAAAAGAAGGTGACGAAGCCCGCGTTCCGCAGGCGGGTATTCCGTTGTTCCATGGGATTCTCCTTGCAGTATTCGGGGGCGCAGTGCCCGTAGTTGCTTTTATTAAAGCATATTCTGGTCAGAAAGCAAGGACTGTTGAGCCAGCAGAAGCAAAATCAGCGCCCAGTGGAAGCGCCCTGCCGTTCGGTGGGGCGCTTCTGTATTTTATTTTGCGTCTCCTATTGACAATGATCAAATCGTACGTTATGATATTGTACGGCATCAAACAGTTCCAAGGGAAACAATCCTGTTACAAACAATTCAAAAGGGAAACCATTATGCACGATGAAAGCAACAAACAACCCTGCTGCAACCCCCCATGGGAGCCGCCGCAGGTCATACCGGCACAGGTGCGCCGGGTGAACAACCTGATCTTCCGCAAGATCAACCAGTTCCACCGGGAGAACAATGTGGACAACGTGACCCCCATGCACGACTGGATCATGAGCTACCTCTACTGGCACAAGAACGACCCCGTGTACCAGCGCGATATCGAGCGGGAGTTCTCCATCACACGCTCGACTGTGACGAACATCCTGCAGCTGATGGAGCGCAAGGGCTACATCCAGCGCCAGAGCGTGCCGCAGGATGCCCGGCTCAAACGGCTGATCCTGACGGAAGAGGGGGTGCGCGTCCACGAAAAGACGATGCTCTCCCTGCACCAGACCGATGAGTTTGTGGCCGGATTGCTGACGGAAGAGGAAAACGCAGAGCTTCTGCGGTTATTGAACAAGCTGCGCAAGGGGCTGGAATGACCCCTGCAAATAAACTTCAGGAGGATTACAACAGATGATCAAAAAACTTGTGTCACATCTGGGCGAGTACAAGCGCGCCGCGATCCTGACACCGATCTTCTCTGCTCTGGAAGCCATCATGGATGTGCTGCTGCCCACCATCATGGCCTTTATCATTGACCAGGGCATTGAAAAGGGCGATATGAACGCCGTTATCAAGTACGGCCTGCTCACCTTCCTGGTGGCGGCCATTGCCCTGCTGCTGGGCGTGCTGGCCGGCAGGTTTGCTGCCACGGCATCCACCGGCTTTGCAGGCAACCTGCGCGATGCGATGTATGAGAACATCCAGCATTTCTCGTTCTCCAACATCGACAAGTACTCCACGGCCGGTCTGGTCACCCGTATGACCACCGACGTGACCAACCTGCAGAACGCGTTCCAGATGATCGAGCGCATGTGCGTGCGTGCCCCCGTCCATCTGGTTTTCGCGCTCATCATGGCCTCCATGATCAGCCGCTCGCTGGCCATGGTGTTCCTGGTGGCGATCGTGTTCCTGGTGGCAGTGCTGGCCGGCATTATGGTTCCCACCTTCGGCATCTTTGATAAGGTGTTCAAGAACTACGATAACCTGAACGCCTCCGTGCAGGAGAATGTCTCGGCCATCCGCGTGGTCAAGAGCTTTGTCCGGGAGCACTTTGAGAACGAGAAGTACACCAAGGCCTGCGAGAGCCTGTACAAGCAGTTCGTCCACGCCGAGAGCCGCTTGAGCTTTAACAATCCCGCCATGCTGGTCTCTGTGTACGGCTGCAACATCGCCCTGAGCTGGTTCGGCGCACATTACGTCCTGAACGGTGCGATCACCACCGGCCAGCTGAACGCCCTGTTCGGTTACATTATGAACATCCTGATGGCCCTGATGATGCTGAGCATGGCCTTTGTGATGATCGCCATGTCCGCCGCTTCTGCCCGCCGTATCGTGGAAGTGCTGGACGAGACCACCGACCTGTCCCCGGCAAAGCAGCCGGTGCAGCAGGTGGCGGACGGCAGCATCGAGTTTGACCACGTTACCTTCAAGTATAAGCACGGCTCCGGCCAGCCTGTCCTGAACGATGTCACCTTCAGCATCCGGCCGGGCGAGACGCTGGGCATCATCGGCGGCACCGGCAGTGCAAAATCCAGCCTGGTGCAGCTGATCCCCCGCCTGTATGATGCCGAGACCGGCTCTGTCAAGGTGGGCGGCGTGGACGTTAAGGATTACAGCCTGGATGTCCTCCGCCGGGAGGTCTCCATGGTGCTGCAGAAGAACGTTCTGTTCAGCGGCACCATCCTCGACAACCTGCGCTGGGGCGATGAGAACGCCAGCGAGGAAGAGTGCATCCGGGTGGCCAAGCTGGCCTGCGCCGATGAGTTCATCGAGCGCTTCCCCGACAAGTACAATACCTGGATCGAGCAGGGCGGCTCCAACGTGTCCGGCGGCCAGAAGCAGCGCCTGACCATTGCCCGCGCGCTGCTGCGCAAGCCCAAGGTGCTGATCCTGGACGACAGCACCAGCGCCGTGGATACCGCCACCGATGCCAAGATCCGCAAGGCCTTCCGGGAGGAGATCCCCGGTACCACCAAGATCATCATTGCACAGCGCATCTCCTCCGTGCAGGATGCAGACCGCATCCTGGTGCTGGACAACGGCCAAATCAACGGCCTGGGCACCCACGAGGAGCTGCTCAAGACAAACAAGATCTATCAGGAAGTTTACAACAGCCAGACCCAGGGCGGCGGCGATTTTGATAAGCAGGGAGGTGAGCAGTAATGGCACAGGTGAAAGAAGTAAAGGGCCCCGGCCCCCGTAGGATGGGCGGCCCCAAGCCGAAGGTCGAGAACCCGGGCAAGCTGCTCAAGCGGATCATGGATGAGGTGTTCAAGCACTATCTGCCCCACTGCATCCTTGTGCTGGTCTGCATCATCGTCAGCGCGCTGGCAAATGTGCAGGCAAGCCTTTTCCTCAAGACCCTGATCGATGATTACATCGTCCCCATGACCAAGCAGGCCACACCGGACTTCGGCCCGCTGGCAGGCGCACTGGTGCGCATTGGCTGCATCTACGCCATCGGCGTGCTGGCCGCATGGCTCAACGCCCGTATCATGGTCAACGTGACCCAGGGCACCCTGCGCAACCTGCGTGTCCAGCTTTTCACCCACATGGAAAGCCTGCCCATCCGGTATTTTGACTCCCACCCCCACGGCGATATCATGTCGGTGTACACCAACGATGTGGACACCCTGCGCCAGATGATCAGCCAGAGCATTCCCCAGCTGGTGTCCAGCGCCATCACCATCGTGTCCGTGTTCACCAGCATGTGCCTGATGAGCTGGCAGCTCACCGTTGTCACCATGCTGATGGTGACCCTGATGCTGTTCTGCTCCAAGAAGATCACTTCCATGAGCGGTAAGTACTTTGTGGCCCAGCAGAAGGATCTGGGCAAGGTGAACGGCTACATCGAAGAGATGATGGAGGGCCAGAAGGTCGTCAAGGTGTTCACCCACGAGCAGAGGGCTCTGGATGGCTTCCGGCAGCTGAACGATAAGCTGAAGGAAAGCGCCAAGCAGGCCAACAGCTACGCAAACATCATCATGCCCGTTACCGCACAGCTGGGCAATATCAGCTATGCAGTCTGTGCTCTGGCAGGCGCAGCCATGGCCGTTGGCAATGTCGGCGGCATGACCCTGGGCACCGTGATGGCCTTCCTGAGCCTGAACAAGAGCTTCAATATGCCCATCAGCCAGGTGTCCATGCAGGCCAACAGCGTGATCATGGCACTGGCCGGTGCAGAGCGTATTTTCAAGATGATGGACGAGACCAGCGAGACCGACGAAGGCTATGTCACCCTGGTCAACGTCAAGTATGGCAAGGATGACGAGCTGGTGGAGACCACCGAACGCACCGGCATCTGGGCCTGGAAGCATCCCCACCACGACGGCACCACCACCTACCACAAGCTGGCGGGTGACATCACCTTTACCGATGTCGATTTTGGCTATGTGCCGGAAAAGACCGTTCTGCACGGGATCAACCTCTATGGCCGCCCGGGCCAGAAGATCGCCTTTGTCGGCTCCACCGGTGCCGGCAAGACCACCATCACCAACCTGATCAACCGCTTCTACGATATCGCGGACGGCAAGATCCGGTATGATGGCATCAACATCCGTAAGATCAAAAAGGACGACCTGCGCCGCTCTCTGGGCATCGTTCTGCAGGATACCCACCTGTTCACCGGCACGGTCATGGAGAACATCCGCTATGGCCGCCTGGATGCCACCGATGAGGAGTGCATTGCCGCCGCAAAGCTGGCCAATGCCGATGGCTTTGTCAAGCGTCTGCCCGATGGCTACAACACCATGCTGACCAACGACGGCGCAAACCTGTCGCAGGGGCAGCGCCAGCTGCTGGCCATTGCCCGCGCCGCGGTTGCCGATCCCCCGGTGCTGATCCTGGACGAGGCGACCTCCTCCATTGATACCCGCACCGAGGCACTGGTCCAGCGGGGCATGGACGGCCTGATGTATGGCCGCACCAGCTTTGTCATTGCCCACCGTCTGTCTACCGTCCGCAATGCAGACTGCATCGTGGTTCTGGAGCAGGGCCGCATCATCGAGCGCGGCAGCCACGACGAGCTGATCGCCAAGAAGGGCAAGTATTACCAGCTCTACACCGGTAATCTGGCTGAAAATTAAAGAAAATCGTAAAAAACGGAGCCGCTGTACAAAATGATGTGCAGCGGCTCCGTTTATTTTCAATTTGTTCAAATTCCTCACAAAGAAACTCCATTTTTATCCTGTACAATAAGGGTGCAGTCAGGGAGGAACAGAAAAACATCCTCCCAAGATGCCATGCAGGCAATGAAAACCGCGCATCTCCGGCAGAAACCGGGCGGCGCGGCCCCTTTAAAAAACACTGTCCCCTGCTGATGCGAGGCAATAGCCAAGGCAGCGGACAGACTACCAACCATCTCCTGACAGCCGCAAATGTTTGGGAGTTCTCATACACAGCCAGCGCCGCTTTCTCCTCCTTTCCACGGCGCTGGCTGTTTTTGTTTGGCTACGGATTAAACCTCTCAGTCTCGCTTCGCTCGCCAGCTCCCCTAGTAGGGGAGCCCTTGGCATTCCGTTGTGTTTGCATCGTTACTCAGTAATTGTCCTAGTACATGCTCCCTTAACCGTGGCAAATCGATTACATGAATCCCCATCTTTTCCATCCGATACAAGACCAGAGCGGGGCTCTGGTCTTTTTTTGCGGCAGAAGCCATAACATTGCGTGTAAAGGCGAGAATCTTGTCCTTTTTGTAGAAAAAGATCAGCTGCACATGGCCGGTGAACAAGGCAAACAGGGCTGTGCGCAGCTCCCGGGAGCCGAAGAGGAGGAGCAGGTCGCTCTCCTCTAAAAAGAGAACGTCTGCCCGGTCAAGAAACTGCAGGGCGGTCTGGCACAGGGCCTCCCGCTGCGGCCAGTAGGGCGCGGCCTGCGCCAGCCGGGGAAGATAGCAGCAGAGCGCCCCGGCATCCCGGGCGGCGGCAAGGGCCTTGAGGTGGGCCAGCCGCAGGGGGCTGTCCACCAGCCCGGCGGAGGAAAAACAGAAGGCAGAGGCTCCCCGGAACGGGGCGGCCTCCAGCTGCTCCGGCCCAAGGGCCAGCCCGGCGGTGTGGGCACGGTAGGGCAGAGCGGTGTCTGCTCCGGTGAACACCACCGGTGTGGGGAAGGTATCCGTGAAGCAGAGCAGGGAGCAATCCACACCATCCCGGGCAAGCCGGGCCGCCAGCTTGCGGCCAAAGGGGTCGGCTCCCAGCTGAGCCAGCAGAGCCGCCTGCCCGCCCAATGCGGCGTACTGGCGGCAGAAGCCTGCGCCCCAGCCGCCGGTCTGCGCCCGGAATGTCTCCGTCAGCTCCGGAGCCGTGGCGGCGTTCAGCTCCAGCCAGACTTCGCCAAGACACAAAATGGACATGTGCACCCCTCCCTCCGCAAATAAAAATCGGGTTACAGTATACACGATTTGCCCACCGGATGCAACCGATCCGGGGTGAATCCTGACGGAATAAAAGTGCCCTCGGGCAGGAAAGGCTCGATTTTACAAAGACCACCTGTTTTTTTACCAATGCCTGTTTTTCATTGCCCAAGGTTTACCTAAGATTTGCTTTACCATGGTTTCCCCTCTTTCTCCGAACGGGTACAATAGAACCGTTCCCAGGAAACATTGCAACAGGGCCCGGGAGGGCTCAGGATAAGAGAGGAATTATCGTATGAAAGAACATAAAATGTCCCGCCGCAGCTTTCTGAAAGTGGGTGCTGTGGCATCTGCCGCCGGTCTGATGACTGCTGCCCCTGTGGCTGCAAACGCTGCCGCTCCGGCTGCTTCCACCGCAGCTGACGAGGAGAACTGCTTTGGCCTGTTCCAGAAGAAGCCCAAGTACATCTTCCTGTTCATCGGCGATGGCATGGGCACCGCCCAGATCCAGTCTGCTCGCTTCTATCAGGGCACTGTCACCAACAACGGTGCCATCACCGAGGCAGAGCTGAGCTTTACCCAGTTCCCGGAGGTGGGCAGCGTGACCACCTACGACAGCACCTCCTTCTGCCCGGACTCCGCTTCCACCGCCACCTCCATCGCCTCCGGCAAAAAGACCGAGAGCGGTGTCATCAATATGTGCCCCTGGACCCGTGATGTGCCCTATGAGACCATTGCGGAGAAGCTCCATAAGCAGAAGGGCTACAAGGTTGGCATTGTTTCCACGGTGAATATTGACCACGCCACCCCTGCTGCCTTCTATGCACATCAAAAGACCCGCAAGAACTACTATCAGATCGGTGTGGAGCTGGCAAACTCCGGCTTTGAGTATTTCGCAGGCGGCGAGTTCCAGAAGGTGAACGGCGATGGCACCGGCCCCAACAACCACGAGGTGGCTGCACAGGCTGGTTACAACGTTGTCACCACCCAGGCCGGTGCTGCTGCCCTGAAGGCCGGGGCAGGCAAGACTCTGATCATTGCCGAGAACCTGGCCGACGGCAAGTCCATGAACTACGCCATGGATGCCGCTCCGGGAGAGTGGCAGCTGACCGACTATGTCCGCAAGGGCATTGAGCTGCTGGACAACAGCAACGGCTTCTTTATGATGGTGGAGTCCGGCAAGATCGACTGGGCCTGCCACGCCAACGATGCCGCTGCCTCCATCCATGATGTGATCGAGATGCACAACGCAGTGCAGGCCGCTGTGGAGTTCTACGCCCAGCATCCCGATGATACCCTGATCCTGGTGACCGCTGACCATGAGACCGGCGGTCTGGGCATTGGCTACAAGACCACCAACTACGATACCTTCCTGACCAACCTGGCCCACCAGAAGATGTCCTACGCAAAGTTCGATTCCACTTATGTGAACAACTACGTGAAGAATCAGACTCCCTTTGAGACCGCTATGCAGGATGTGAAGGCAAACTTCGGCCTGACCCTGCCCACCGACCCCGATGCCGCCAACGCAGGCAAGCTGCTGCTGACCGACTACGAGGTGGAGAACCTGCGCACCGCTTACGAGCGCACCCTCAAGGTCGGCTCTTCCAGCCAGAGCAAGATGAGCCAGCAGGATTACGAGCTGTATGGCACCTACATCCCCTTCAGCATGGCCATCTGCCACACCATCAACCACAAGTCTGGTGTGGATCACACCACCTACGCCCACACCGGTGCCATGGTGAACCTCTACGCCCGTGGTCAGGGTGCAGACAAGTTCCGCGGCGTGTATGACAACACCGAGATCTTCCACAAGCTGGCTGAGCTGACCGATGTGCAGTAATTGACCAGAGCTTTTGTACCCCAAAGCCCTCCGGGACGAGACGCACCGGAGGGCTTTTTGTGTAGGTCCGGAATTGTGCACCCCGCCAAAAATCTGCCCCGCGAATTGGGAAAGATGATGGGAGTTGTGGTTGCAATGGGCCGGAAAAAGGCATATAATAAGACCATCAACAGAGTAAGGCCATGCGCGTTAAGTGCCGCATCAACGGGGAGTTGTGCTGCGGACGAAGGTAAGACCCGCGGTGCATGGCCTGCATCCCGCTGCTGCATGGACTTGGGTGCAGACGGGGCCGTCTGCGGCCCCGTCTGGATGTGAACCGTTGAATCACGCCCTCCTTTGTGCGGTTTGTCACAGGGGAGGGCGTTTTGCATTGCCCGCCCTGCGGTTCCCGAAACAGGGGAGGACAATTGATATGAACCATTCCAGAAATTCCGTCCGCAAGCTCACCATGCTGGCCCTGCTCACTGCCATGAGCATCGTGTTTGCCCGGGTGTTGAGCATTTCCACCGGCTTTGTCCGGTTCAACCTGGGCAGCCTGCCCACCCTGCTGGCCGCTGTGCTGTTCGGGCCGGTGGAGGGCTTTGCCGTGGGTGCAGTGGCCGATATGATCGGCGGCACCCTTTCCGGCTACGCCATCAATCCGCTGATCACGCTGGGGGCTGGCTCCATCGGCCTGACGGCGGGCCTTCTCTGGCGCGCTCTGCCCAACCTGCGGCTGGGCCTGCGCACCCAGATCAGCGTGTTTGCCGGCCATGCGGTGGGCTCCATTGTCATCGACTCGCTGGCACTCCACCTCTTCTATAACTATCCGTGGAGCGTGCTGGTGACCCGCATTCCCAACGCGCTGGTCCTGGCGGCGGTGAACACCGTGCTGGTGCGCCTGCTGCTGGAGAACAAAACGATCCGAGGCATTGCACAATGAACTATGAAGAAGCGCTGAACTATATCCACGCCGTCCAGTGGGCGGGGCACAAGCCGGGCCTGACCCGCACCCGGACCCTGCTGGCCGCACTGGGGAACCCGCACGATCAGCTGAAATTCATCCATGTGGCGGGCACCAACGGCAAGGGCAGCACGGCGGCCATGCTGGCCTCCTGCCTGCAGGCGGCGGGTTACCGGGTGGGCCTGTATACCTCGCCCTTTATCAACCGGTTCAACGAGCGCATTCAGGTAAACGGCCAACAGATCCCAGACGAGGCGCTGGTGCGGCTGGTGGAGCGTGTGAAGCCCGCTGCCGATGCCATGACCGATATCCCCACCGAGTTCGAGATCATCACGGCATTGGGGATGCTCTGGTTCGCTGAGACGAAATGCGACATCGTGGTGCTGGAGGTGGGCCTGGGCGGCACGCTGGATTCCACCAACGTCATCGACCCGCCGGAGTGCGCGGTCATCACGGCACTGGGCATGGATCATGTGAAGGAGCTGGGCCCCACCCTGGCCGATATCGCGTCGGCCAAGGCAGGCATCATCAAGCCGGGCAGTCCGGTGGTGAGCTATGGCGGTGTGCCCGAGGCCGATGCCGTCATCGCCCGTACGGCGGCAGAGCGGCACGCGCCGCTGACCGTGGTGGATCTCAGCAGGCTGACCATCGAGGACGGGGATCTGGATGCTGTCACCTTTGATTTTGACGGCCTGAACGGCATCCGCCTGCCCCTGATCGGCAGCTATCAGCCCCGGAACGCCGCCACGGCCATTACGGCCCTGCGGGTGCTGCGCAGCCGGGGCTGGAACATCCCGGACAGTGCCATCCGTGCCGGTCTGGAACAGGTGCGCTGGCCGGGCCGGTTCGAGCTGCTGCGGCATTCGCCCGCCTTTTTGCTGGATGGCAGCCACAACGCCCACGGAATGCGGGCCACTGTGCAGAGCTTGCGGGACCGCTTTCCGGGGCAGAAGTTCGTGTTCCTGCTCAGCATCATGGCGGATAAGGATGTGGACGAGATGCTGGCACTGCTCCTGCCGCTGGCCGGGCAGTTCGTCACCGTAGCGGCCCATACCCCACGCGCCATGCCCGCTGAGACGCTGGCCGAACAGATCCGCGCCCGGGGCGGCAGGGCCGAGCCTGCTTCCACCATTGAAGCCGGTGTGGCCCGGGCGGTCGCCCTTGGGGGCACCGGCCCCGTGTGCGCGCTGGGCACGCTCTACTTCTCCGGCGATGTGCGGGAAGCGTTTGCAAAATTGAACCAGTAAAGAAGAGGGGCTGCGGCACACGGGAAAAACCGGTGCAGCAGCCCCCTTTTTGCGGACTGGCTTACAAAAAAATGCCCCGCTGTTTTGTGATGCACAGAACAGCGGGGCAATATCATTTATGGGGCGGAAATGTGCTCAGGAGATGCGCTTCGGCTCAGGCCTTGCCTGCGCAGCCGAACAGCTCGATCTTCTCCTTGCACTTGTCGATGATGGCCTGAGCGCCGGGAGCCAGCAGCTTGCGGGGGTCGAAGCCCTTGCCCTGCTGATCCTTGCCCTCTTCGATGTACTTGCGAGTGGCCTCAGCAAACACCAGCTGGCACTCGGTATTGATGTTGATCTTGGAAACGCCCAGGCTGATGGCCTTTGCGATCATCTCATCGGGGATGCCGGTGCCGCCGTGCAGAACCAGAGGAATGTTGTTGGTGGCCTTGTGGATACGGTCCAGAGCCTCGAAGTCCAGACCCTTCCAGTTTGCGGGGTAGACGCCGTGGATGTTGCCGATGCCGGCAGCCAGGAAGTCGATGCCCAGAGCGGTGATCTTTGCGCACTCCTCGGGATCAGCGATCTCGCCAGCGCCTACAACGCCGTCCTCAACGCCGCCGATGGAGCCGACCTCAGCCTCGATGCTCATGCCGTGAGCGTGTGCCAGAGCAACCAGCTCCTTGGTCTTTTCCACGTTCTCCTCGATGGAGTAGTGGCTGCCATCGAACATGATGGAAGAGAAGCCGGCCTCAACGCAGGCCTTGCAGCCCTCGTAGGTGCCGTGATCCAGATGCAGAGCAACGGGAACAGTGATGCCCATGGAATCGACCATGGCGCTGACCATAGCGGCAACAGTCTTGAAGCCGGTCATGTACTTACCTGCACCCTCGGAAACACCCAGAATGACGGGGCTCTTCATTTCCTCGCAGGCGGTCAGGACTGCCTTGGTCCACTCCAGATTGTTGATGTTGAACTGGGGCACACCGTAGTGGCCATCGCGTGCCTTGATCAGCATTTCGGTTGCATTTACCAACATTATTCATTACCTCCGCAAAATCATTTTGGGGTGAAAAAGCCGTTTTGGATACAAGATTGCGCATCCTTTAACGAACCTAAGGGTAGTATACCCCAATTACAGGATAAAATCAAGGCGGTTCCCGCGGCGTTTTCAACACAAATTCACATTGGGCATTTTGATGTTGGAGATTCTGGCAAAAACCACTGGATCTCCCTTCAAAAAATTGTCATAATTCCGACTTGAATTTTACAAAAAGTACGGCGGAAAGTTTGCGTGTCGAACCTGAGAGGTTGAAAACTCGGTGGAAACTGTGGAATTCCACCCGGAAAGTGGGCGTACAAACTTGGTTTTTGAACATTTTCCACCGTGTTTTCAACATGTGGAAAAAATTGAGCCGAATTACCGATTGTATAGCCTGCTGAATGTGGAAAACTTTTGCCTTCGGCAAACATTGCGAAGAATGCCGGGGTATGCTATACTTTAGAATGTATCAGTGTCAAAATATAGTAAAACTGAAACAGAACGAAACCATGGCGCGGCTCAAACGGCCCGCCTTGCCATAGAATGGAAGGAGAACACATCAATGGACGAACAGAAAATGCCGCGCCGCCCCCGCCGCAGCAGCACGGAGGAGCAGCCCAAGAATGAGAGCCTGGTCTACGGCAAAAACCCCGTGACCGAGCTGCTCAAGAGCGGTTCCGGCGTGGATACCGTGCTGATCGCGGAGGGCATGGCCCCCGCCGTGGCAGCTTACTATACCGCCATGGCCAAGGAGGCCGGGGCCACGGTCAAGCGGGTGCATCCCAACAAGCTGCGCCTGATGACCGGCACCGAGAGCCATCAGGGCGTGGCCGCCTTTGCCAGCGAGATCGAATATGTGACCGTGGAGGACCTGCTGAACGTTGCCAGAGAGAAGGGGGAGCCCCCTTTCCTGGTGCTGAGTGACGGCATCGAGGATCCCCATAATCTGGGCGCGGTGATGCGCTCTGCTCTGCTGTGCGGAGCCCACGGCATCGTCATCCCCAAGCGGGGCGGCGCGTCCGTGACCCCCACCGTTATCAAGTCCAGTGCCGGTGCGGCCGAGCGCCTGCCTGTGGCCCGCGTGGCCAACATCGGCGAGACCATCCGCCGCCTGAAGGATCAGGGGGTGTTCGTCTACTGTGCCGATATGGACGGTGTGCCCCTGCGCAAGAACAACCTGACCGGCCCCATCGCACTGGTGCTGGGCAGCGAGGGCAGCGGTGTATCCCAGCTGGTGAAAAAGCTCTGCGATGGTGTGGTGCGGCTGGATATGGCCGCTCAGGGCACCGGTGTGGACAGCTTCAATGTCTCGGTGGCGGCTGGCATCATCCTGTACGAGATCCAGAGCCAGCGCGCCGCAGAGTAAGAAACAGCGGCCAGACCGCCGTGACCAGAACAGGGAGGGACTAGGATGCCAAAGGATGATAAGCGCAAAGAGCTGACACAAGAAGAGATCGATGCGCAGAACGAGAAGTTCCGCACGTTTTTCAGCACCAGCGTGGCACAGGTGCCCGAAGAGATGAAGCGCCGCGATGAGGAAAAGGAGAATACCGGCAGCCTGCTGGGCAAGCTCTTTCACCGCGAAAAGGACAAAGAGGAGCCAGCCGCCGCCCCGGCCGTGCAGAATGAACTGCCGCCCACGGGTGAGATCGTGCTGGGCCATGAGGAAGAAGCCGAGGCCGGCCTGGAGCTGGCATTGGAGCCCGGAGAGCTGGAGGAAGCAGAGCCTGTGGCTCTGCCCACCGCCTGTCTCTTATACACATCTCCGAGCCCACGAGACC